>Ga0116230_10000010_pt1 | contig 194802 bp, 152 predicted proteins | sample S1TSphfallax_3_FD_88678 | JGI IMG/M metagenome (GOLD analysis project Ga0116230, IMG submission 88678) | Host-associated microbial communities from peat moss isolated from Minnesota, USA - S1T2_Fd - Sphagnum fallax MG | ecosystem: Host-associated > Plants > Peat moss > Unclassified | place...
CGCTAACATCTTTATTGGGCCGGCCGGACGAATGGGCGTCAAGGCTTAAATCTAGTGTCTTTGCGCAATAACACCGTGGCGTCTTCGTACACTGATACCGCTCTTCCGGCTGCATTGATTAGCGACCCCGCCCGAGGATTGGGCTTTGCGCCGGGTGCATCGCCCTGTGTCAGGCCCCTGACAGAACCCTAAACCCCGCCGGCGCAGACTCTCCCTCGACGATCAACCAAACACTTTCGAGGAGACAGCCATGAAGAACTTGACCCACACCCACAAGAACGGTTTCCGTTTCGCCCTCGCCGCCGTCGCGGTCTGCGCCGCCTTGAGCACGGTTGCCCGCGCCGACGAAGCGCCGCAGCTGCATGTCGGCTATGCCGACCTGAACGTGAACAGCAAAGCCGGCGCCGCGGTCCTGTACCAGCGCATCCGCCACGCCGCAGCTCGGGTTTGTGAAATCCCTGGCACCCGCGATCTTGGCCAGCTCGCCCAGGTCAAGGCGTGCACCGACCATGCGATCGCGACCGCGGTCGATGCGGTCAAGCTGCCGCTGCTGACGCAGTTCTACGACGCCAAGTTCGGTATCGCGCCGACGACGATCGTCGCCTCGCGCTGAGGAGCGTCGAGCCGAGCGGTGTCGAGTGAGCCAAGACCCCCTGCCGCATGGGCAAGCCATGCGGCGGGGCTCGACGGTTCGTGGCATATTGAGCCCGTGACCCTACACATTCGCGCCGCGACCGAAGACGACCTCCCGGCGATCCTCGGGATCTACAACGAGGTGATTGCGAACACGACCGCCGTGTACAGCGAGCGCCCGGTGAGCCTCGATGATCGGCGCGCCTGGTTCGACGGCCGTGTTCATGCCGGTTATCCTGTTCTTGTCGCAGTTTCGGCCGCCTCCGCCGCCGCCACCCGCGGCGACGCCAGTGCGGAGACTGCGGTCGTCGGTTTCGCCTCGTTCGGGGATTTTCGTACGTGGCCAGGCTATCGATACACGGTCGAGCACAGCGTGCACGTGGCGGCTGACCGTCGCGGCGCCGGGATCGGTCGGGCGCTGATCAGCGCTCTGCTGCCTTTGGCGGTGGCGCTGGGTAAACACGTCATGATCGCGGGCGTGGACGCGGACAATGCGGCGTCGATCCATTTACACGAGCGGCTGGGATTCGAGCGCGTCGCACACCTGCGCCAGGTGGGCCGCAAGTTCGATCGGTGGCTGGACCTGGTGTTCTTGCAGCGGTATCTCGACTGACCGTCCGTCGGCAACGCGGCCGTGGTCAGACGAGCGGCCGTCGTCAGGCAGGCTTCGCGGCGCGGGCGTGACCGATCGCGGCGAGTTCTGCGAGCAGCTCCGGTCGGGCGACGATCTCCTCGAGATCGGCATTGAGCTTGCGCTGCCAGTTGGGGTACTCGTGGCTCGTGCCGGGCACATTGACGGGATCGGTCATGCCGAGCAGATCTTCGATCTGCACCGCTCCGAGGGCTGCCGTCGAGCGGGCCAGATACAGGTGCAGGGCTTGGGCGAGCGCGGCGGTAAAGCGGTCCGCCGGTTCGCTTGGGCTCGCAGGTGCCAAGCCCTCGGCGCGCAAGGCATCGAGCAGCGCGCGCCGGTCGAGATCGCGTTCGGCGCGCACTTGGGCCACGGACTCGGGGCTGGGATAGAGATTAAGACGCACGCGCAAGTCGATATCCTCCCCTTCCCAGTAGCCGCGCAAGGTTGGCATGTCGTGCGTCGTCACGGTGGCGAGCGCGCCGCGCAGATACTCGTGGGGCGCGCGAAACCGACCGGCATCGCTCTTCTCGAACAACATGACCTTGTAGTGGTAGACGCCGTACTGAGGCATCGCAGCGCGCATCTCGTCGGGCACGACGCCGAGATCCTCGCCGACCACGAGGCAGCGGGACCTCGCGCTCTCGAGCGCGAGCACGGTCAGCAGTTGATACAGCGGATAGTGCACGTAGGCACCATCGAGCGGGCTGTGATGCGCGGGTACCCACCAGAGCCGGAACAACGACATGACGTGATCGAGACGCAGCGCACCGTAGTAGCGCATATTGTCGCGAATCAAGCGCACGAAACCCTGCAGCCGGTCCTGCTCGAGCGCGAGCGGATCGGGCGGCGGAATGCCCCAGCCCTGGCCCTTCAAGGCGAGCGGGTCGGGCGGCGCGCCGATCTCGGCCTGCAGGCGATAGCTCGCTCGGTCCGACCAACTCTCGGCACCGGAGGCGTTCGCGCCCACGGCGTAGTCCCCATAGAGTCCGACCGGCATACCGAGCGCCGCCGCAAGCGCTTGGGCGCGGCTCAGTTGCTCGTGTGCGAGCCATTGCAAATACAGAAAAAACTCGACGTCCTCGGCGTACTCGATCGCGAAGCGCTGGGCGCCCTCGCCGGCCGGATCGCGCAGGTTCTCGGGCCAGCTCATCCAGCCGGACGGCGTGCCGAGCGTGGTGCGGCAATGGCAATCGATCGCATCGAACAGCCCCTGGCGCCGCAGACTCTCGCCGCCCGCGGCGATGAACGCTGCGAACGCCGCGTGGCGCGGACCCGGCGCGGCCGCGACGGCTGCACGAAACTCGCGAAACACGAGCTGCAAGACTTCGAATTTCAGGGCTGCGACCCCGACGTAATCGACGAGCGGCACCGCGCGCAGTGCGGCGAGGCGCGCGACGAAGGCCGGCTCAGCGCAGTGCGTTTGTGCCGCCGCGCTCGCGATGAACTCGTCGACCGCGGGGACGGCGATGTACAACACGTTGAGAAAATGTCGATTCGACGCGCTGTAGGGGCTGGAGCGGTCGGGATCTGCGGGCGACAAGGCATGCAGCGGGTTCAGGCCGATGAATCCCGCTCCCGTGGGTGCGAGCCAGCGCAGCAGTCGTTCCAAGTCCTGAAAATCGCCGATGCCCCAGTTGGTCTGGGAGCGCACCGTATAAAGCTGCACCGCGACGCCCCAGAGCCGCGCTCCGCCGCGAATCGCGGGCGGTTCGTAACATAGCGGTGGCGACATCACCAGCAGCGTGTGCTGCACCGGACTCGCGCCCACCCGGGCCTCGAGCTCGTGATAGCCCGGCGGCAGATCGATCGGTAATTCGAAGCGGCGGCGTGTGATCCAGCTGCCGGCCACTTCGCCGCGCCACAGCTCCGGACAGTCGGCCGTCGATACCGAGCCCGACTGGCTGCTGCCGTCCTCGAGGTGCACGGTCCAGACCAGCGCCGAGCCGAACTCGCTGCCGGTGATGTTGCAATCGAAGCCGATGCGCGAGCCTTGCGCGGCGGCGACCGTCGGCAGCAAGCCACGCCATTTGGCGATCTCGAGCCGGCGGACCTCTTCGGCGAGCGCCGTCTCGTCATCGACGTTCGATCCCATCGCGGCGAGGATCCCGCGCTGCGTCTCGAGACTGAATGGGTGCAGCTCGCCACGGTAGTCGTAATAAGCGGTGCCGACACCGCGCAAGGACGCCAGGCGTTCGATCAATGCGGTGCTCACGCTCTGCAAGCCTCCAACAACACGTTATGCCTCCAACAACACGACGCTGCGTGCGCCGAGTGCATAATGCTCCGAGACCGTGCGAATTTCTGCCGGCTTCTCGAAAGTTGTATCGAAGCGCACGATCCAAACGGCTCCCGGCGCGGCGGGCGGCAACACGAATTGCCGCTCGAGATGACTGGCATTGAGTAGAATCAACAGTCGGCCTTCGCTTTGGTTACCGCGACCCAGCCAGACGCCCAAGGTACGCAGTTCCGCGTCCTGCCAGTCTGATTGAGTCATTTCCGCGCCGCTCAAGTTCAGCCAAGTCACGTCCTTGGCGCCGGCACGCGAGCTCGTTCCCTTGAGAAAAGTCTCGCGCCGCAGTTCCGGATGCCGGCGCCGCAGTTGCGCCAGGAGTTGCACGAACTCGATCAGGTCCTGCTGCACCGCAGGCAGCGACCAGTCGATCCACGAGATGGCATTGTCCTGGCAGTAGGCGTTGTTGTTGCCCTGCTGCGTCCGCCCGAACTCATCACCGGCCTGCAACATCGGCACGCCTTGGGACAGCATCAAAGTCGCGAGCAAATTGCGCTGCTGCCGGCGGCGCAGGCGCGAGATCGCGGGATCGCTCGTCGGCCCCTCCGCACCGCAGTTCCAACTCAGATTGTGACTGGTGCCATCGGAATTGTTTTCGCCGTTGGCTTCGTTGTGGCGATCGTTGTAGGCGACGAGGTCGGCGAGCGTGAAGCCGTCATGCGCGCACAGGAAATTGATCCCGGCCGTGGGCTTGCGCCCGCTGTGATGGAAGATATCGCTCGAGCCCGCGAGCCGGCCGGCGAGCTCGCCGACTTTGCCCGAGTCGCCGCGCCAAAACGCGCGCACCGAGTCGCGATACCGGTCGTTCCATTCGGACCAACCGGGGGGAAAGCGCCCGAGCTGATAGCCGCCGAGCCCGATGTCCCAGGGTTCGGCGATCAGCTTCACGAAGGCGAGCGCGGGCTCGCTGCGCACGGCCTTGAAGAACGGCGAATTCTCGTTGTAGCCGTTCGCGTCGCGTGCGCACACCGTGCCGAGATCGAAGCGGAACCCATCGACATGCATTTCCTGCACCCAATACTTCAGGCAATCGACGATCAGCGCGCGCACCACGGGATGTTCGCAGTTGACCGTGTTGCCGCAGCCCGTGAGATTCTCGTAGTAGCGCAAGTCCTGCTTGATGAGACGGTAATAAACCGGGTTGTCGAGTCCGCGCAGGTTCAAGGTGGGACCTAATTCGTTGCCCTCGGCGGTGTGATTGAAGACCACGTCGAGCAGCACCTCGATGCCGGCCGCGTGCAGCGCACGGACCATGGTCTTGAATTCGGCCTCGGGGTCCGCGACGGCGTACTGAGGCGCGGGGGCAAACCAGGCGACCGAGTTATAACCCCAGTAATTCGTGAGCCCCCGAGCGGTCAGAAATTCCTCGCTGATGAAGGCTTGGCAGGGCAACAGTTCCACGGCTGTGACACCGAGGGATTGCAGATGCGCGAGCACCGAGGGCACGGTGAGGCCAAGATACTTGCCGCGCCAGGCTTCCGGGACATCCGGGTGCAGCTGCGTATACCCCTTGACATGCAATTCATAAATGAAGGTGTCACGCCACGGTACGCTGGGCGGCCGATCCCCGCTCCAATCGAAGCTCGGGTCGATCACACGCGCGCGTGGCGGCGCTGCGAGGGACAGGCCGCGCGCGTAGGCATCGATCAAGGGAACCGAAGGATCGTAACGCTGGCCAGCCTCCGGCTCGTGGGGACCATGCGCGCAAAACGCGTAGAGCGTGCCGGGGCCCGCGCGGCGCGCCGGCACGTGACCGTGCCAGACATCGCCGCTGCGCGATGGCAGGTCGTAGCGCCCGAGTTCCTGGCCGGTCACGGCATCGAGCAGCACGAGTTCGACGCGGTTCGCGTGACTCGCGAACACCGCGAAGTTCACGCCGCGTTTGGTCCAGGTTGCGCCGAGCGGTCTCGGCGAACCCGCCTGCAGGAGTTTCACTCGATCGGTCCGGCGAAGATTATCGCGCCGAGCGGCGGCAAATCGACCAGCAGGGACAGCGGATAACCCTGGCATCCGGGCGCGGCGGCCTCGACGACGACCTGGCCGTTGTAGCCGGAACCGCCGAACGCCGCATCGTCGCTGTCGAGGATCTTCTCGTAGCGGCCGGGCTCGCTGACGCCGATGGCGTAGCGGTCGCGCGGCACCGGCGTCGCATTGAACACGCACAGGTAGGGCACGCCGCTATCGGTGCCCGTGCAGCGCCGCTGGAACGCCCAGACACTTTCTTCGGCGTTGTGCAGGTCGACCCAGCGGAAGCCCTCGTGATCGGCGTCGCTGCCGTAGAGCTGCGGACTCGCGGCATAGAGCAGATTCACCGCCCGCACGAAGTCGCGCAGCTGGCGGTGGCTGGCGTGCTCGAGCAGGTACCAGTCGAGCTGTTCGTGATCACGCCACTCCTGCCACTGGCCGAACTCCGCACCCATGAACAGCAGTTTCTTGCCCGGATGCGCGATCATGTAGGCGAGCAGCAGGCGCAAATTCGCACGCTTCTGCCAGTCGTCGCCGGGCATCTTGGTGAGCAGCGCGCGCTTGCCGTGCACGACCTCGTCGTGCGAGATCGGCAGGATGAACTTTTCCGACCAGGCATACATGAACGAGAACGTGATCAGTTGATGGTTGTAGCGCCGATGCAGGGGATCGAGCGCGATATATTTCAGCGTATCGTTCATCCAGCCCATGTTCCACTTGAAGGTGAAACCGAGGCCGCCGTATTCCGGCGCCTGGGTCACGCCCGGAAACGCGGTCGATTCCTCGGCGATCATCAGCGAGCCGGGAAACTCGTCGCGCACGGCGCTGTTCAACTGCCGCAGGAAGTCGATCGCCTCCAGATTTTCACGGCCGCCATGGCGGTTCGGCAGCCACTCGCCGGGATTGCGGCTGTAATCGAGGTAGAGCATCGAGGCCACGGCATCGACGCGCAGTCCATCGACGTGAAAGCGGTCCAGCCAATACAGCGCGTTTGCGACCAGGAAGTTGCGCACTTCGTGGCGCCCGAAATTGAAGATCTTCGTGCCCCATTCGCGATGTTCACCGAGCCGCGAGTCGGCATGCTCGTAGAGCGCCGTGCCGTCGAAGTAGCTCAAGCCGTGATCGTCACGCGGGAAGTGCGCCGGTACCCAGTCGAGGAGCACACCGATGCCGGCCCGATGACTGGCATCGACGAATGCCATGAAGTCCTGCGCGCTGCCGTAGCGCGCGGTCGGCGCATAGTAGCCGGTCACCTGGTACCCCCACGAGGCGTCGAGCGGATGCTCGGCGACACCCATCAGTTCGATGTGCGTGTAGCCCAACTCCGTGACGTAGGGGATCAGCTGCAGGATCGCTTCCTGCCAGTTCGTGAACGGCGGTTTGCGCTGATCCCAGGGACGTCGCCACGAGCTCAAGTGCACTTCGTAGACATTCAGCGGGCGACGCAACGGATTCTGGGCGGCCCGCTCGGCGAGCCACGCGGCATCGGTCCACGCAAACCCATCGAGCGAGGCGACGACCGAGCAGTTCTCCGGGCGTAGCTGCATCGCGGCTCCGTAGGGATCGGCCTTCAGGAACAGGTGGCCATCGCGGGAGCGCAACTCGTACTTGTAGAGCGTGCCGACTCCGACATCCGGCACGAACAGTTCCCAGACGCCGGAGACACCGCGGCTCTGCATGACGTTGCGCCGCCCGTCCCAGCCGTTGAACGGACCGACGACGCTGACGCGCTCGGCGTTCGGTGCCCAGACCGCGAAGCGCGTGCCGGCGCTGCCGCCCGCGGCTACGGGGTGAGCGCCCAGCTTCTCGTAGACGCGGTTGTGGTTGCCCTCGCCGAACAAATACAGGTCGAAATCGGTGATACCTGCATCAGACAAGGCAAGACTCGCGGACTAGATGACCGGTCTGACCGCCCAGATGCGATCCGCGTACTCGCGAATGCTCCGATCGCTGGAGAAGTAGCCCATGTTGAGCGCGTTGATGACCGCCTTCTTGCTCCATGCGTCCTCCTGTTTGTAAAGCTCGTCCACTTCGCCCTGCGCGCGCGCGTAGGCGGCGAAGTCCGCCAGCACGAGGTAGGGCTCACCGTCACCGAGCAGACGGCTCACGATCAGCTGCGCATCCTGGCGGTCGCCCGGCGAGAAGAAACCAGAGTCGATCATCTCGAGCGCGGTCTGCAACTCCGGATTGGCGTCGAGCTCATTGCGGGGCACATAGCCCGCCGCGAGGCGCGCCACGGCCTGCTCGGCGGTCAGACCGAATATGAACACATTCTCCGGCCCGACGTGATCGCGAATTTCGATGTTGGCGCCGTCGAGCGTGCCGATCGTGAGCGCACCGTTCAAGGACAGCTTCATGTTGCCCGTGCCCGAAGCCTCCAAGCCCGCGGTCGAAATCTGTTGCGAGAGATCCGCGGCCGGCATGATCTTCTGCGCCAGCGACACGTCGTAATCCGGCAGGAACAGCAATTGCAGTTTGCCGCGCACCGCGCTGTCGGCATCGATCGTGCGTGCGACGTTGTTGATCAACTTGATCACGGCCTTCGCCATGAGATAGCCCGGCGCCGCCTTGCCCGCGAACATGACCGTGCGCGGCACGACCGGCGCGTTCGGATTGGCGCGAATGCGGTTGTAGCAGACGACCACGTAGAGCAGATTGAGCAGCTGGCGCTTGTATTCGTGGATGCGCTTGACCTGCACGTCGAACAGGGAGTCGACGTTGACAGTGACGCCCATGCGCCGTTTGATCTCAGCAGCGAGACGCTGTTTGTTCGTGCGCTTGATGCTGCGGAAGACGCGCCGGAACGCCGGATCCTCGGCGCAGCCGACGAGCCGGCCGATCTCCTCGAGATCGTTCTCCCAGGTGACCCCGAGGCGCTCGGTCAACAGCGTCGAGAGTCCGGGATTCGACTGCTTGAGCCAGCGCCGCACGGCGATGCCGTTGGTGACGTTGATGAAGCGCTCGGGATGGAGCTCGGCAAAGCCCGAGAAGACGTGCTTGCGCATGAGCTCGGAATGCAGCTTGGCGACGCCGTTGACCTTGTGGCTGCCGATCACGGCGAGGTGCGCCATGCGCACGCGGCGCCCGCTTTCCTCGGTGATGATCGACAAGCGCCGCTGGCGGTCGAGATCGCCGGGGTAACGCACCCCGACGCCGGCAAGAAAATCCCGGTTGATCAGATAAATGATTTCCAGGTGTCGCGGCAGCAGGCGCTCGTACATCGCGACCGGCCAGGTCTCGAGCGCCTCGGGCAGCAAGGTGTGATTCGTGTACGAGAACACCTGGCTCGTGATGTCCCAGGCTGCACGCCAGGTCATGCGATGCTCATCGACGAGCAGGCGCATGAGCTCAGGGATCGCCACCGTGGGATGCGTATCGTTCAACTGCACCGCGAGCGCGTCGGCAAGCGCTTCGAGCGGACGACCCTCGCCGAGGTGGGTCGCAAGCATGTCCTGCAGGCTCGCGCTCACGAAGAAGTATTGCTGCTTGAAACGCAGCTCCTTGCCCTGGGGCGTGGAGTCGTCCGGATAAAGCACGCGCGACAGATTCTTTGCCTCGATCTGTTCATGGACCGCTGCGGCGTAATCGCCCTCGTTGAAGGCATGGATGTTGAACGGCGTCAGGCCGCGGCCCGACCAGAGCCGCAAGTGATTCACGGTACTCGAGCGGTTGCCGGGAATCAGATGGTCGAACGCGATGGCGCAGATATCCCGCGTCTCAACCCAGCGATGCGGCGTGGCGGGATCACCGCCTTCGACCACCGGCACGCTGCGGCCGCCGAACTTGACGACGAAGCGGACATTGCCGCGCGGCGTCTCCCAGGGATTGCGCAAGCGCAGCCAGCTGCTTGCGATCTCGCGCTGTGAGCCGTCAGTGCCGATCACCTGGGTGAAGATCCCGTAGTCGTAGCGGATGCCATAGCCGACGGCCGGGTACTGCAGCGTCGCGAGCGAATCCATGAAACAGGCGGCAAGCCGGCCGAGGCCGCCGTTGCCCAACCCCGGATCGATCTCCTGGGCGGCGATCTCATCGAATTCATAACCCCACTGTTGCAGCATCTCGCGTGCTTCGGCGACCAGATCGCCGCCGAGACTCGACAGTGCGTTGAGCAGCGAGCCCCCGGGCAGGAACTCGACCGAGAGATAGCAGATGCGCTTGACATGCGCTTTCGCAACCCGCTGCTGCGTGGCGAGCCAGCGGAGGTTCAATTCCTCGTGCACGGCCAGCGCCAGGGCGTCGTAAATGTCGTGCGGCGTAGCGGTTTCGACATTGCGGCCCAGCGCGCGCGTCAGGCGATCGAGCACCGCCGCCTGCAGCATCCCCGGGTGCAAAGCAACGTTACGCCGGGTCGGGAATTGGTTTAGAGCAGAATTCATGGGATAAACAACATCCTAGGTCCAAATCCGATCAGTATAGGTCGGCTAATTTACAGGTTACTATAGGAGGGTGATCGGAGCCACTTCGCGGAACCTAAGAAGACTTATGCAAGCCAATTCATTTGCCATCGGCATCGACGTCGGCGGATCCTCGATCAAATGCGCATTGGTCGACCTGGACAAAGGTGAGATCACGGGAGAGCGCCACAGCGTGCCCACACCCGCCCAGGGAACGACCGATGCGCTGCTCGCTGCGATCGCAAGCGCGGTCGCGAAGGTGCCGGGAGACCATGCGATCGGGCTCGCTTTTCCGAGCGTGATCAGCCACGGCGTCGTGCGCACGGCGGCGCACTTGAACAAGGCCTGGATCGGGCAGCCGCTCGCGGCCTTGGCTGCGCAGCATCTGAAGCGAGACGTGATTGCGATCAACGATGCCGATGCGGCCGGTCTCGCCGAGCTGACGTTCGGGGCCGCCAAAGATGTGCCCGGCACGGTGTTGCTGCTGACCTTGGGCACGGGGATCGGCAGTGCGCTGTTCATCGATGGAACGCTCGTGCCCAACACCGAGTTCGGCCACCTCGAGGTCGGGGGCCGGGAAGCGGAACTGCGCGCGGCAGCGCGGATTCGTACCGAAGAAAATTTGAGCTGGGAGGCCTGGACCGGCGAGTTGAACCTCGTTCTGCAGACCATGCAGGCGCTGCTCTGGCCTGACCTCATCGTCTTGTGCGGAGGCATCACCGAACAACCGGAAGCGTTCATGGACAAATTGCGCTGTGTCGCCCCCTTGCGCGTCGGCGCGCTGCGCGCGCAGGCCGGTATCGTCGGGGCGGCGCTTGCGACCACCTTGTCCTGACGCGACTCGTGATGCGCGGCGCCGCCTGCTCGCTGCTTGCCGCCCTGGCACTGGGCCTCGCGGGCTGCGCGGCGCACCGCCCGCAAGAACCTTTCACGCCGCCGCCGGGGGGCAGGGCCGTCTTCGTCGCGGTCGCCTTAGGGCTGGTGGGCGAACCCTATCGCTGGGGCGGGGCCGAGCCCGGCGGATTCGATTGCAGCGGCTTGGTGGTCTATGCGGGCCGCCGCGCGGGACTCGAGCTGCCGCGCACGGCCCATGAACAAGCGCACAGCGGTGTGGCCGTGCCACGCGCGGAACTGCAGGCCGGCGACCTCGTGTTCCTGCATCTCGCACGCAAAGAGTTGCACGTCGGCATCGCCGTCGACGCCGAGCACTTCGTGCATGCGCCCTCCTCGGGTGGCACCGTGCGCGTCGACTCCCTGACGGCGCGTCCCTATGTGAACGCCGTACTGCAAGCGCGCCGCCTGAGCTTCCCGCACTGAGAGCGGCGCGTATCGAGAGCGGCGCGTATAATGCGTGCCGGCGGTGTCGACGAATAACGACCCACGCCTCTCCCATCCATCGATGCCAAGGATCTCCTCATGAAGTTGTATTACTCCCCGGGTGCATGCTCGCTGTCGCCGCATATCGTGTTGCTCGAATCGGGCCTGCCCTTCACGATCGAAAAGGTCGACATCCGCGGCAAGAAAACCGCGGACGGCGCGGATTACCTGGCGATCAACCCCAAGGGCGCGGTGCCGGCGCTGGAACTCGACGATGGCGAAGTGCTGACCGAGGGCGCGGCGATCACGCAATACATCGCCGACCTCAAGCCGGAGTCCGGTCTCGCGCCCGCCGCCGGTACGCTCGCGCGCTATCGGCTCATCGAAATCCTCAACTACCTCGCGAGCGAAGTGCACAAGAGCTTCGGGCCGCTATTCAATCCGAAGGCATCGAGCGACTGGAAGGCGAGCGCGATGGCGGCGCTGCGCGCGAAGTTCGACTGGCTCAACGGCTTCCTGGGCGCCAAGACTTATTTGTTGGGGGACACCTTCACGGTCGCCGATGCGTATCTATTCACGCTGCTCAGCTGGACCGCGAAGGTCAACATCGATTTGGCCCACTGGCCGGCGCTCGCCGCCTACCAGGCGCGTGTCGGTGGTCGGCCGCAGGTGCAGGCGGCGCTCACAGCCGAGGCAGCAGCGCACTAGCGCCGCCGGGCGCCGCTCAAACGGCCGCACCGAGCGGCGCCACGGTGGGCACCGCGAGGGGCGCCACATCCGCGAGTGAGGCGTCGCCCACCGCCGCGAACTGCAGCGCCGCGAGACGCGCGTACAGCGGGCTGGTCAGTAACAACTCGGCATGCGTGCCGACCGCGACCTTGTGGCCGTGATCCATGACGACGATGCGGTCGGCCTTGAGCACGGTTGCGAGCCGATGGGCAATGATGATCGTCGTGCGGCCTTTCATGAGCCGCTCGAGGGCCTCTTGCACGAGCCGTTCGGACTCGGCATCCAAACTGCTCGTCGCCTCGTCGAGCAGCAGGATCGGCGGGTCCTTGAGAATCGCGCGGGCGAGCGCGATGCGCTGCCGCTGGCCGCCGGAGAGCCGTGTCCCGCGCTCGCCGAGAAAGGTGTCGTAACCCTGCGGCAGGCTGCGCAGGAAGCCGTCGGCTGCCGCGGCACGCGCCGCCGCCTCGATCTGCGCGTCGCTCGCACCCGGCCGGCCATAGCGAATATTGTCGCGCGCACTCGCGCCGAACAATACGGTCTCCTGGGGCACGAGCCCGATCTGCGCGCGTAGCGCCTCGGGCGCGAGATCGGCGAGACACCGATCGTCGACGAGTACCCGGCCACTCTCCGGATCATAGAACCGCAGCAGCAATTGAAACGTCGTGCTCTTGCCCGCGCCCGACGGTCCGACGAAGGCGATCGTCTCGCCGGGCGACACGTCGAGACTGAAATTCTCGAGCGCCGGCGATTCCGGACGCGACGGGTAGCGAAAGGTCACGTGATCGAATCGAATCGCGCCCGCGACGCGCGCCGGCAATTCGGCCGGATGCGCGGGCGCGGCAATGGCCGGCGTGGCCTCAAGGAGTTCGGACAGGCGTTCCATCGCACCGGCGGCGCGCTGTACGTCGCCCCACATCTCGGTCAGCGCACCCGCCGACGTGCCGACGAGGCCGGCATAGAGCAGAAACTGCAACAGTTGGCCGCCGCTCATCTCCTTGGCAAGCACCTGATGTGCGCCCAGCCACAGCACCAGCGTGATGCCGCCGAACACCAGCATGACGCCCACCGCCGTGAGCACGGCGCGGATGCGCGTGCGCTCGACGGCGGTCTTGAAGCTGTCCTCGACCGCCTCCGAATAGCGGCGGCTCTGGATTTCCTCGAGCGTGAACGCCTGCACCGTTTGAATCGCATTCAAGGTCTCGTCCGCGAGGCCGCTGGTGTCGGCGAGCCGATCCTGCGAGGCACGCGACAAGCCGCGCACGCGGCGACCGATGAACACCAGGGGTACGGCCACGAGCGGGATCATCACGAGGATCACGGCCATCAACTTGGCACTCGTCAGCGCGAGCATCACGAGGCCGCCGATCAGGCTCAGGCTCGAGCGCAGGATGATCGACAGGTTCACGCCGGAAATCGCCTGCACCAGCGTCGTGTCGGCACTCAAACGCGACAGCACTTCGCCGGTCCGCGTGATCTCGTAAAACAGCGGGTCCATGCGCACGACGCGCCGATAGACCGCCGTGCGCAGATCGGCGACGACCCGTTCCCCGAGCCAGGTCACGAGATAGAACCGCATGGCGGCGAACACGCCGTAGAGCACGGTCGCGGCCAAGAACCCCAAAAAGTACTCGTTGATGACCGCCGCATCGAGCGTGGACAAGGCATTGACGATCAGCTTCGTGGCGACCGGCAGCGCGAGCAAAGCGGCCGAGGCAGCGAGCAAAGATGCGGTAGCGGCGACCAAGATCCAGCGGTAGGGACGCAAAAAGGGCAGCAGTGCCCGCAGCGGATCCAGGGATTTGGCTTTCGGGCGATCGGCGGTTTTTGTCATGGTTCTATGATCCCATAAAATACCCGCGCCGTCGGACCGCGAACGCCGCGCATCGAACCTCGGCCGTGGCAGCTAAACAACGAACGACATCGATTCTTCCGGGCTCGTTTGCCTTTCCCCAACCGGGGCGCTATCTTGATCAAAGTCAGGGAAATCGCCGCTCTCGCGGGCGTGCAGCGTCAACATTCAAAAATGGGGATTCATCATGCTGGGATGTCGGCATTATCGAGCGTTGTACCAGGGCCACGAAAGAGGCCGAGCTGCGCGGGCACGTTTGGCGCGCGCAGGCGGATTTTGCACAGCGCTCGCCGCTCTGACATCGGGCATGCCCGCCATCGCCGCGGATGCCGACAACTCGGACGCAAGCACGGGTCCGCTGCAGGAAATCGTCGTGACCGCGACCCGGCACGAGGAAAACTTAAGCAAGGTGCCGATCAGCGTGACCGCCCTGACCCAGGACATGATGGACATCCGGGGTATCAAGGACTTTCAAGACGTGGCCAAGTTCACGCCGGGCGTGAACATCGACAATTCCGGCACGAACAATATTTCGATCCGCGGCATCGCCTCGACCGGCGGCGCCGGCACGACCGGTATTTATCTCGACGACACACCGATCCAGATGCGCGCGCTCGCCTTCAATCCCGACGAGGCGTTGCCGAAGGCTTTCGACCTGGATCGCATCGAGGTGCTGCGCGGCCCGCAGGGTACGCTGTTCGGCGCCGGTTCCGAGGGCGGCACGGTGCGCTACATCACCACGCAGCCCAGCCTCACGAACACGAGCTTCTACAGCCGTGACGAGGTCTCCTACACCGAAGGCGGCGAACCGAGCTACGAGGCCGGCATCGCGGCAGGCACGCCACTGATCGACGGCACGCTCGGCGTGCGCGTCACCGCCTGGTATCGCTACGATGGCGGCTGGATCGATCGCATCGATCCATATACCCTGGATCTACAGCAAAAGAACGCGAACTACGATCAGACCAAGCTGTTCCGGATCGCCTTCATCTACGCGCCCAGCGACGCTTGGACGATTACGCCAAGCTTTTCCTACCAAGACCGCTATCGCAACGACGTCGAGAGCTATTGGGGTCTTTATTCCAATCCCAGCAACAATCAATACGTGAATGCGGATCCGACGCAGCGCACGGACCCGGACATCTATTACATCACCGCGCTCAAGGTCCAGGGCGACCTCGGACCGGTGCGCTTGGTCTCCAACACCTCGTATTTCGATCGTAAGGAAGTCACGGGCTACGACGGCACGCTTTACAATCTTGGGTTCTATCAGACGTTTTTCGGAACCGCCACGCCCTTCGGCGCCTACTTTCCACAGATCGACGGCAATGGGCTGCACCTGCCGACCTGCGCACAACAAGCGGCGATCCAGACGGAGAATGGCACCCCGACACAGCCCTGCCTCACGAGTTACCAGTCGCCCGCATCGATCAACAACGATCAGCAGAACTTCACGCAAGAACTGCGGCTGCAATCGAACGATCCATCGTCGCAGTTGACTTGGACCACGGGCCTGTTCTTCGCCATGGACAAGCAGCAGTACCTTGAACAGATCCACGACCCGGAACTCAATGCTTTCAGCGAAGCGGTCTCGGGAGTCCCTTACACGCAGCAGTTCTACTACACCGACCCCGTGACCGGCAACAACGATCCCGTCACCTACGATCCGCGATTTCCGAACGACTCATACTTCCTGCAGACCTTCTCCGAAGACAAGCAGCTTGCCGTGTTCGGCGAGGGCACGTATTCCTTCACGGATCAGTACAAGTTGACCGTCGGCGCGCGCTTCTCGCGCACCGAGTTCCTGTTCAATACCCTGACCGGCGGACCGCAACTGTTCCTGCCCCCGCAGAGCAACAGCGGCGACAAGAAGGAGAATTCCTTCACGCCGAAAGTCAGCTTCTCGTATCAATACGATCCGCATGACCTGTATTACGCGACCTATGCCAAGGGATTCCGCCCGGGTGGCGCCAACAATCCCGTGCCGCAGGCCGCCTGCTCGCAAGACTTTGCGGCGTTCGGCATCACCCAGGCGCCGGCGACGTACAATTCCGATACGGTCAACAGCTTCGAAGTCGGCGCGAAGAACAACATCGACAACCGCGTAAAACTCGCGAGCAGCGTTTACTACATCCGCTGGAACAACATTCAGCAGACGGTCGTGCCGCCGGTATGCCAGATCTCGTTCATCGACAACCTGGGCTACGCCACCGCCAAGGGTGCCGACCTGCAGGCGGATATCGCGGTGACCGACGACTTCACGGTCGAACTTGCGACGGGCTATACGGATGCGCGCTACACGCAGGACGCCCAGTTGTCGGCGACATCGACGACGGGACCCGTCGTCTCGAACGGCGATGCGATCACCGGCCAGAGCGGCCAACCGAATCCGCCGTTTACGGCGACGATCGGCCTGGAATATCGCTTCAAGGTGCTGGATCACGACTCGTTCATACGCGGCGACGACGAATATGAGAGCCATTCCAAGTGGCCCTCCCCGGGTCAGGACAGCGCGACGCTGCAATACGACTCTGCCAACTATCAACTTGCATCGACGAACTTTGCCTCGCTGCGCGCGGGCACGACGCTCGGGGGATGGCAGGTCGAGGCCTTCGTCGACAACCTGACCGACACCCACGTCGTGACGAACTATGAATGGTCGATCGATTCCGGTCAGGGCATCAGCCGTCTAGAACGCGAGTTTGGGTTCCGGCCGCGCACCTTCGGCCTGACGTTCATCTACCGACAGTAACGGAACACCAGGGGCATCTACTCGGCTGCTTGCGCCCAGAGCAGCCGATAGACCCGTTCGAACCGCGCCCGCGGGACGACCCCATGGTCGCCGTCGCGTATTGCAGCAGCCAGTCGCCGCAGCCGTGCCTCAGGGTCAGAGCCGAGGTCTGGGCTTGCCCGATGCACCGGCTCAGTCATGCCCCCTGATGCCCAAAAGAGACAGCAATGGGAACGTCCTCGACGCGACGGTCGCGGCGCGTTGTCCCGCTCCACAGGCCGGTTGCGCGCCTTCAAAACCGGTGATAGTGTCGGCACATCACAATTTTATACGTCCATATAACTCCGGGGATGCGATGCGAAACACCCAAACGAAGCACTCATTTCGGTCCCTGTCGTCCCATCTGTTGCTTTTGAGCATCGCTATTGGCGGCGGCGCAATGAGCAGCTCGCTCGCGGTCGCAGACCCCGCTCCGAGTCCGGAGCCGGCTGCGCCGGGTTCGGGCGGCAGCGGCGGCCTCGAGGAAATCGTGGTTACCGCAACGCGGCGTGAAGAAAGCATCAACAAGGTGCCCATCAGCATCACTGCCATGAGCCAGGACGATCTCGATCAGAAGGGAATCCGCGATTTTACCGATATCGTACGTTTCACACCGGGCGTTTCGATCGACACTTCGGGCACGAACGCAATATCGATTCGCGGCATCTCCTCATCGGGCGGCGCCGGCACGACCGGCATTTACATCGATGACACACCGATTCAGATGCGCGCGCTCGGCTTCAACCCCGATGACACATTGCCGAAGACCTTCGACCTGGATCGCGTCGAGGTGCTGCGCGGACCTCAGGGCACTTTGTTCGGCTCGGGTTCGGAAGGCGGCACGGTGCGCTACATCATGGTTCAGCCCAGCGTCACGACCGATTCGACCTATGCGCGCGGCGAGGCCTCGTATACCGAGTACGGCTCGCCGAGCTACGAAGCCGGCGTGGCACACGGCGGCCCCATCATCGACGATGTGCTGGGCTATCGCGTCAGCGTTTGGTACCGACACGATGGAGGCTGGATCAACGACGTCGACGCGACGACCGGCGCAATCACACAGGCAAATGCGAATTACGCTGGTACCACCGCGATCCGCGGAGCCTTGCTCTACAAGCCGGCCAGCAACGTCAGCATCACGCCCAGCATCACGTTTCAGAACAAGCAGCAGAACAATGAATCGACCTATTGGCCCGCCTATTCAAATCCCGGCGCCGGCGAATTCAACAACGCGACGCCCGAGCGTATCGCGATCCCGGACAAATACATTTTGCCGGCGCTCAAGATCCAGGTCGATTTCGAGAATATGAGCCTGATTTCGAATACGTCCTATTACTATCGCAACGAAACGGACGCCTATCAGGGCACGGTCTACGACCTTGCCTTCTTCCAATCGATCAGCTGGCCGGCTTCAGGCTATGGCTTGAGTTGTACGGCCGCGCAAACGGCGCCGCCGTGCCCGTGGTACCCGCTGATCAACGGCTCCGGCATCCATTTGCCGCCGGGTTTTGCGGATTACTCGACGCCTAACACCATGACCAACGACCAGCGCAACTACACCCAGGAAGTGCGTTTGCAGTCGACCGACGATGGCCCCCTGCAATGGACCGTGGGCGCGTTCTGGTCGCTCGCCCAAGAAACCAGCATCGAACAACTGAATGACCCGAATATCAATGCGTTCTTCAACTATCTCTACGGCACGGACGCCATCAGCGTGTTCGGACCTTACTACGGCTGCAACGGCCAGGGCACGCCCCAGGCCTTCCCGAATTGCGACATCTACTATAACTACAACCGCAGCTACGATCGCCAGCTCGCCGGCTTCGCCCAGGCAAGCTACAAGTTCACCGATTGGTTTGCGCTGACGCTCGGCGTACGCGAATCGAAACTGGGGACTTCGCTGACCCACTACTCCGACGGTTTGGAGAACTTCGGCCCTGCCTATGCCGGCGGCCAGCAGCATGAGAATTCATTCACACCGAAGGTCGGACTGTCGTTCCAGGTCGATCCCGAGGACTTGTATTACTTCACCTATGCGAAAGGCTTTCGGCCCGGCGGCTATAACCCGCCCCTGCCCGCGGCCATTTGCAGCGCCGGTTTGATCTCGGAAGGCTTCGCGAGCGGACAGGCACCGCTGAGCTACAACTCCGACACGACCCAAAGTTTCGAGATCGGTTCGAAGAACGAGTTCGCCAACCGCCTCAAGATTCAGGCCAGCGCCTATTACATCCTGTGGAACAACATTCAACAGAACGTCTATGTCGCCGGCGACTGCGGTCTGCAATTCACCGACAACCTCGGTACGGCCGTGGCCAAGGGTGCCGACTTGCAGGCGGATTTCGTGGTCGGTGGCGGCCTGTCAGTCGAGGCTTCCGTGGGCTATACGGATGCGCGCTTCACCAAGACTTCGGTTTCGAATCTCGCGGTCAACGGCGATGCAATCTCCGGTGAAGCGGGCATCAACTATGCGCCAGGAACGAGCTCGCCGTTGACCATCGCGCTCGGGCCGCAATACGATTTCAAGCTCGCCGATCTTCCCGCGTTCGTGCGCCTCGATTGGACTTATGCAAGCCGCAATCCCTGGCTCGCGTCGGTCCAGGACCCGAACAGCAGCCAGTACGACGTGAACTCTTATACGCTGCCCGCCGAAAGCTTTTTCTCGATGCGCGCCGGTGTGAAATTGGCCGGCTGGCAGATCTCGGCGTTCTGCGACAACCTGCTCGACTCGCATACGCTGCTGAATTACGCCCAGGTTCAGCCGGATGCCTTCAACCCCAACTATGAATCGGTCCAGCAGAACAATTTCACTTATCGGCCGCGCACGATCGGCATCACGGCGACGTTCCGCAATTGAAACCGGGTTGGGCCGGCGCGCGCCGGCCCGCAAGCTTCAGGCGACCGCTCTCGCGGGCTCCCGTCCAAGCGCCGCGTTGATCGACGCAGCGAGCAGGTCGAGGCCCTCCTCGAGTACCGCGTCCTGGATCGTCAGCGGCGCGAGCAGGCGCACGACATTGGCCGAGACGCCGCAGGACAGCAGGATCAAACCGCGACGTTCGGCCTCGGCGACGATCTTGGTCGTGAGCGCGGCATCGGGCTCCTTGGTCTTGGGATCCTTGACGAGTTCGAACGCGACCATCGCGCCGAGGCCGCGCACATCGCCGATCGCAGGCAATTCCAGCGCGAGCGCATCGAGACGCGAGCGCATGCGCTGACCGACCCGCGTCGCGCGCGTGAACAAGTCCTCGGACTCGATGACGTCGAGCACGGCATGCGCAGCGGCGATGCAGATGGGATTGCCGCCATAGGTTCCGCCGAGGCCGCCGGGATGCGCCGAGTCCATGATGCTTGCGCGGCCGATCACGCCGGACAACGGGAAGCCGCCCCCCAAGCCTTTGGCAACGGTGATGAGGTCGGGCACGACGCCCGCATGCTCGATCGAAAACATCTTGCCCGTGCGTGCGATTCCGCCCTGCACTTCGTCGGCGATCAAGACGATGCCGTGTTCGTCGCAGAGGCGCCGTAGCGCGCGCAGAAAATCGGCGGGCGCCACGTTGAAGCCGCCCTCGCCTTGCACCGGCTCGATGATGATGGCCGCGACCGATTTCGGATCGACGTCACCATGGAACAGGCGGTCCAAGTCGGCGAGCGACTGCTCGGTCGTGACACCGTGATAGGGATGCGGAAATTCCGCATGATAGACCTCGGCTGGAAACGGACCGAAGCCGCGCTTGTAGGGCATCACTTTACCGGTGAGCCCGAGGGTGAGCAGCGTGCGCCCATGGAAGCCGCCCGAAAACGCGATGACCGCGGAGCGCTTGGTGTGAATGCGCGCGATCTTGATGGCATTCTCGACCGCCTCGGCACCGGAGTTCAGGAACAGGGTCTTTTTCGCGAAATCGCCGGGCGCTGCGGCATTGAGGCGTTCGGCGAGACGGATATAGGACTCGTAGGACGCGACGTGAAAACACGTGTGTGCGAACAACTCGCCTTGTTTGGTCACCGCTTCCATGACGCGCGGATGCCGGTGGCCGGTATTCAGCACCGCGATGCCGGCTGCGAAATCGATGTACCGCTTGCCCTCGACGTCCCAGAGTTCGGAGTTCTCCGCTTTGGCGACGTAGATTCCCTTGGAACCCACACCCGGGGGTACGGCCGCCGCTTGGCGGGCCTTCAGATCGGTGGTTTTCGACATAGCAGTCCCCTTTGAATGGCGCATCCGTGGGGCAGAACGGTATCATTGCGGCGGTTTTTGAGCAAAACGGGGGCTTGGGGCCAGGTGACGACCGCAAAACTCCCGCTATGAGCGCGAAGCCCCCCGGGATCAGTGCGAAACCCACAATCAGCGGCACGCTCGGCGTGCGCATTCTGCGACTCGGGCTGGAACCGGGCGCGGTGGGCCAAGAGCGCTGCGACCTCGATGACCAAGTCGCGGTCGAGGCCCCGCTGGAAATCCAGCTGCACCACCCCGCCTTCGGCGGCGAAACCGTCTCCTTCGGTACGACGATGCGCACCCCTGGTGACGATGAGTTCCTCGCGGCCGGTTTGCTCTATGGCGAGGGAGTCGTCGAACGCGCGGCCGATATCACGGCGATCGAGACCAGCACACGCAAGCCGAATGTCGTGAGCGTGCGCCTAGACGCGCGCGTGGCCCTGCAGTTGCAAGGGGCACCGCGGCGCTTTTCAGCCGGTTCGAGCTGCGGTGTCTGCGGCACGACCGGACTCGATGCGGCGATTGCGCGCGCGGCGGCCACCCGCATCGACAGCGCGCTGTGCATCGAACTCGCCGTATTGCTCGATTTGCCGCGGCGGATGCGCGCCGCGCAGGCGCGTTTCGGCGATACCGGCGGCATTCATGCGGCCGCGCTGTTCGCGGCCTCGGGAGAACTCTTGGGACTCGCGGAAGATGTCGGCCGCCACAACGCCTTCGACAAACTCGTCGGTGAGCGCCTACTCGGCGACGCCTTGCCGCTCGAGCATCGGGTCGTGCTGCTGTCCGGGCGCGCGAGCTTCGAACTGGTTCAAAAAGCGCTGCGCGCCGGCGTCGCGGTACTCGCGGCCATCGGTGCGCCTTCGAGCCTCGCCGTCAACCTGGCCTCGTCGGCCGGGCTCACGCTGATCGGATTTTTGCGCGAAGCGCACTGCAATGTGTACACGCATTCCACGCGGCTCAAGTAGCTGCGCCAATCGCGGCGGTTGGCAAAATCCCGGCGCATGCTCAGTGCGCCCGTAAACTCGCCGCGGGCGGGCTGACCACGCGCAAGGCGCGTTGCCAGGCCTGCGCCTGGGGGCCTGGGTCGGGCAAGTCGTGCGGCATCTGATCGGGTCCGGGACGCTCGGGACTCGGCACCAGCGGCACGCTCTCGGCACGCAAACGGTTCCAATCTGCTTGGTTCATGAGCCACTCCTTTGGGCGAGGATCAGGCCGCCAATCACGCCGAGCACCGCGGCAATGCCGACCGCCGCCCAGGGACTGGTATGCACGAAATGATCCGCGTCGCGCAGCGCTGCGCGCGTCTTTTCGATCCATTGATTCGATTCGACCCATTCGCCGGCATCTTCATCGACCGAATCGTAGGGCAGAGTCGGTGCCGCCCCGGAATTCACGCCTAATCCGCCGACGTGCAAATCACGCTTGGGGGAATAGACACGCTCGCTTGCTTCGCTCATGAAAAGCCCCTCGTGCTAACTGGATCCAACCTTAAGCGCCGAAGCGCGCATCATGGTTTGATCCTGCACGAAAAGGCCTTGCAATGGCGTCGGTGCGCTCAAGCGACCCCTCGTAGGACAACTCTCACGCCCTGCTCGAATCCTGGGCGGCAGGCGCCCCGCTGCGCTCAGCCGAGCAGTTTATCCAGCGTCAGGGGCAGATCGCGCACGCGGATGCCGGTCGCGTGGTAGGCCGCATTGACGATTGCGGCGGCGACACCGGTGATGCCGATCTCGCCGATCCCTTTGGCGCCCAAGGATTCGATGTACGGATCCTCCTCGTGGACGACATCGACGTCGATGGCCCGGATATCCGCATGCGTGGGCACATGATATTCGGCCAGGTTCGCATTGACGACGCGGCCCACGTGCACATCGACGAGCGTCTCCTCCATCAGGGCCATGCCGATGCCCCAGACGACGCCGCCCAACAGCTGGCTGCGCCCGGTCTTGGCATTCATGAGCTTGCCGACACCATAGCGCGCAACGACACGCGGCACCCGTACCGTGCCGAGTTCCGGGTCGATCTCGACTTCCGCGAAGACCGCGCCGAAGGAATGCATCGAGTACTTCTTGCCATCGGGGCCGGGTTCGGCCGCGGCGTCGGCCGAGATCGTCTCACCGCCATTACGCACGAGCGAGGCGGCGATCGGCTCGCGCCGGCCACCCGTGCGCAGTCCGACACTGCCTTCCTCGATCAAGACATCGGCTACGGCCGCGCGATAGGCGGGCGAGGCCTCGTCGCGGATCGCGAGCGCGACCAATTTGTCGCGCAAGGCGCGGGCTGCCGCTTGCACGGCCGGCGCAACGCTGGCGACGCTCTGCGAACCACCCGAGACCGGCGCGGACGGCAGCGCGCTGTCACCCAGCGCGAAACGCACGCGCGCCAACGGAAATCCCAGCGTCTGCGCAGCGATCTGCGTCATGACGGTATAGGTACCCGTACCGAGATCTTGGGTTCCCGAACTGACGACGACCAGCCCGTCGGGCGTGATACTCGCGCGAGCCTTGGCGGGCGAGCGCTTCGCCGGATAGGTCGCCGTCGCATAGCCCCAGCCGAGCAACCGATTACCCGCACGCATCGAGCGCGGCTGCGGCGTGCGCCGCTGCCAACCGAAGGCCGCCGCGCCCGCCGTGTAACACTGCGTCAGCGAACGACTCGACCAAGGCTGATGCGTGTCCGGGTCCTCGGCCGGCTCATTCCGCCGGCGCATCTCGATCGGATCGACGGCCAGCGCAATCGCCAATTCGTCGAGCGCGCAGCCGAGCCCGTAAGTTCCGGTGGAGTGGCCGGGAGCGCGCTGAAAGGTCGGCGTGCCGAGGTTCAGCGGCACGACGCGATGCGAGGTGCTGACGGTGGGACAGGCGTACAGGAGGCGCGTTTGCAGCGCGGCCGGCTCGGCGAAATCCTCGATGCGCGAGGTGTGCGAAAACACGTCGTGATGGATCTCGGTAAAACTGCCGGCGGCGGTCGCCGCAACGCTCAGGTGTTGCTCGGTGCGCGGGCGCGCGCCGACGGGCCCGAACATCTGCGTGCGCTCGAGCACCAGCTTGACGGGCCGCCCGACCAAGCGCGCCGCCATGACCGTGAGCGCGACATGCGACCACACCGAACCCTTGCAGCCGAAGCCTCCGCCGACGTAAGGACAAATGACATGCACGTCATCAGGGCTCAGCCCGAAGGTCTTTGCGATCGTCTTCTGCGCACCGGATATCCCCTGGGTCGTGTCGTAGAGCGTCAGCTTGCTACCGCTCCAAACCGCCACGGTTGCATGCGGCTCCATCGGATTATGATTTTCGATCGGCGTCGTATAAACCTCGCTGACCCGCTGCGCCGCCGGTTCGGGCGTCGCGCCCTCGCGCGCCGAATCGGCCGGCTCGCCGTTGATCTTGCCCGGGGAATGCGCGTCGGCGCGCGCCACGGCGAAATCGAGTATCGCGGGCTCCTCGCTGTAGTGCGCTTTGACGCAGGCCGCCGCTGCGGTCGCCTGCTCCTGAGTCTCGGCCACGACGATGGCGATGGGTTGACGGTCGTAATGCACGCGATCGTCCTGCAACAAGCTCAAGACCCGGCCGGCCGGTGGATCCACGCCGGCGCGTCCGCCATCGGGCAGGACCGGCGCATTGCCAGGCGTGACCACGAGCAGCACGCCAGGCATCTGCGTGGCTTGCGCCGTATCGAGGCTGACGATGCGGCCATTTGGGATCGTGGACAGCACGAGCGCTGCATGCGTCATGCGTGGCAGCTGCACGTCGCCGATGTAGTTCGCCCGGCCCGTTACTTTGGCGGGTCCATCGACGCGATCGACACCGGCACCGATCAGATTCATCATGACTCCTCGAGTCCGGCGGCGACGCGCACGGCGCGCACGAGTGCTCGGCGCGCGAGTTCGGGTTTGAAGCGGTTGTAGTGCAGCGGTTCGGCATCGGCCAGCGCGGCGGTCGCGAGCGCCGCGAGATCGACCTCGGCAAGGCGGCGGCCGCGCAGCGCGGTCTCGAACTCGACGAGGCGCCAAGGCTTCGGTGCAACGCCGCCGAGCGCCAAACCCGCCGCGGCGACGTGCTCGCCGTCCATCTCGAGGCCGACCGCGACCGACACGAGTGCGAAAGCGTAGCTCGCCCGATCGCGCAGCTTCAGATAATGCGAATGCGGCGCATAGCGGCTGGGCGGCAACTCCACGGCCGTGATCAATTCCCCCACGCCGAGATTCGTATCCCGTTGCGGTGTGTCGCCGGGCAGCCGATGGAACTCCGTGATCGGAATGCGGTGTGTGCCGCGCACACTGCGCACTTCGACGACCGCGTCGAGCGCCGCGAGCGCGACACACATGTCGGATGGATTGACCGCAATGCACTGGTCACTGCCACCGAGCACCGCGTGAATCCGGTTGTAACCCTCGCGAGCGCCACAACCGGAACCGGGCCGGCGCTTGTTGCAGTGTTCGAAGCCGGCGTCATAAAAATAATAACAGCGCGTTCGCTGCAAGAGATTGCCGCCGACCGTCGCCATGTTGCGCAATTGCGCCGACGCGCCCGAGAGCAAGGCCTGCGACAACAGAGGATAACGCGACACGATCAGCGGATGCTGCGCGAGGTCGCTGTTCGGCGCCAGTGCGCCGATCCGCACTGCGCCGTGGGCCGACTCCTGGATTTGACCGAGCGCCGCGATGCGCGTGATATCGACGAGCACGCGCGGCTGCGCGATACCGCCCTTGATCAAGTCGACGAGATTGGTACCGCCGGCAATGAAGGCCGCTCCGGGCTGCGCCGCAAGCCTCAGCGCGCCATCGATGTCGGCCGCACGCACATAGGAGAAGTTGTTCATGGGGTATCGCTGGTGGCGCCGCCGCCATTGGCAGCATGGCTCGCGGCGACCTCGCGAATCGCCGCGAGTATGTGCGGATAGGCTCCGCAACGACACAAATTCCCGCTCATGCTTTCAGCGATGGCCGCATCGGTCAGCGCGGCACCGCCGGACCCGAGACGGCGCTGCTCTTCGAGCAAGCCGACCGCGGAGCAGAGTTGCCCCGGCGTGCAGTAACCGCATTGAAACGCATCTTGCGCAAGAAACGCCTGCTGCAGCGGATGCAAGCTGCCGTCGGCTTGCGCGAGGCCTTCGACGGTCGTGATTTGATCGCTCTGATGCATGATCGCGAGCGACAGGCAGGAGTTGATACGCCGGCCGTTGACGAGCACCGTGCAGGCGCCGCATTGACCGCGATCGCAGCCTTTTTTCGTGCCGGTCAATTGCAGTTGCTCGCGCAGCGCATCGAGCAGCGTGATACGAGGTTCGATGCGCAAATCGTGGCGCGATCCGTTGACCTCCAGCGTCAGCGAAACGCTCGCGGCCTCAGGTATGGCCGCGGCCGGAGCCGTCGCGGCATGCAGCATGGACGGCAGTGCCGCGCCGCCCGCGGCACCCGCAGCAGCTTGGAGGAACAGGCGCCGGCTCAGCGCCTGGTTGTTCGGATCTTGCTCATCGGCGGACATGAGCTAGAACGAAGCAATTTGCGTACCAGATCGTGCGGCGGCGAGCGCCGTAGGCGCGGGAGGCGCGGATCAGCCGCCGAGACGATCCGCGGCTGATCAAATCGAGGCGAATTAATTACAAGTGTGCAAGAACGAGTGCAAAAAATTACAGCGGCCCGAAGCGCAAGCCGTTGCTGACCTGCGCTCCGGCCAGACTTGCGCTCGGCTGACCCGCGCTCTTTTACCCCAGCTCAGTTAACTTGATAGCCGCGCCCCGACAGACAGGCGGAGTCGGCGCGATAGTAGTTGCTGCGCGCTTGATCGGGATTACCGCCGGCGACGCCGCCGTCCGGCTGCGTCGGATCGAAGCCCGACTGACCTCTCGCCCAGTTGTAGCACTCGTACTTGTCGGCTGCCTGCTGGTCCGCGGACTGGCCGTTCTTCGGATAGACGATCAGGTCCTGCTGGGCGGGGGCGGGAGCCGCATCGGCGGGAGCCGCCGCCGGTTGATCCGCACCCTCGGGCGGAGCAGCGACTGCGTAGCCATTTTGGGTCGGATCCCAGGTGTAATAGACGTTGTCGGCGTAGTAATACGGGACGCCGCCGAACCAGACCGTGGAGTAGTACGGCGGCAAGACCGCAATGGTCACGCCGATCGGTGGTCTCACGACCACGAACCCGCCGGGACCCGGTCCATACCAGACGCCCGCGCTGAAATAGTAGGGGCTGCCATGGAAGTACACCGGACGATAACCCTCCGGCAGCACGCGCACCGAGGCGCCGAAGGCCGGGTAGTAATGTCCGTGGTTATAACGCCCGTCCAGCACTTGACCGCGCCCATCGACGCGCGGCGCCGGCCCGCGCGGGCCGCCGGCGCGCGGATCGGGGCGACCGGGGGCACCGCGCTCCGCATGGTCGCGGTCCTGCGCGCCGGCCGGCGCCGACAGCTGTAAGCTCAGCAGGGACACGCCCACGGCCAGGGCTGCCATCTTCAAGCTACGACTCTTCATGATCTTTCGAACCTCTTCGATGAACTGATCTCGGTGTCAGCTGATGGTATAGCCGCGTGCCGTGAGGCAGGCGCTGATCGCACGCCGATAAGCCCGCGCTTCGGCCATGTCGGACGAGCGCTGCTGATTGATTTGCTGCTGCGTCATTTGCGCCTGTTGCTGCGCCTGGGCATCGGCCGCCGAACCCACGACCGCGCCGGTTGCGCCGCCCAGCAAGGCGCCCACACCCGCGGCACGCGGGCCCGCGATGATGGCTCCCAAGATGGCGCCGCCGACCGCGCCGGTCACCGTGCCCGAACCCGGCGCAGGAGCAACCACGACCCGCTCATAGGGACGCGCGTCGGGGCGCGTCGGATCGACGCCGGTCTGCCCAACCGCCCAGGTATGACACTCGTAGCGATCCCGGTCCAGCTGCTCCGGGCTCTGGCCGTTTGCCGGATAGACGAACAGTTTCGGCGGCGGCGGCGGCGGCGCCACGGCCACGGTACGAACGGGCTCGGCCACGCAGGCTCCGAGCATTGCGACGAGCACGAGCGGCGTCGTACAGCGCATCAGTCGGCCCGCAATGGATGGCTTCTGTTCAGTGTTCATGTCGCAACTCCTGGTAGCAAAACGCTGATCGCAAAATTGCCCAAACTGGGGATGGGAACGCATAGTCGGCGTCGACGTTGACACCGATCGCAGCGCAGAGTTCGCGGCCATCCGCCCCGCGGAATGTCAGGGAATGTCAAGGATTCAGGCTCCAAGACACCCTCCGACACCAGTGCAAACTCCAGTTCAAGGCTTCACAAACTTGAGAATGAATTGGTCCGTTTTGCCGCGAATCAAGGGATCGAAGACCGCCGCCGTATGCGGGTCTTGCGGATTGCGCAACAGGTCGCTACTGCCCACGAAGCGGAAACCCGCAGCCAAGACTTCGCGTTTGACGGTCTCGGGATCGATCCGGTGCAGCGTCGCGGTATCCCGGTCGGCCGATCCGGGCGCGGCCGCATGATCGAGCACCAGATAAATCCCACCCGACTTCAAGGCGGCGAACACCTGCTTGTCGAGCGTGGCCAAGTCGAGTCCGGGCAGGTTATGGAAATCGTGATAATTCTGTGAAGTCCAGACGAGATCGAGCGGCACCGGAAATTGGATCGCGCTCAAGGGTTCGACCAAGACACTGACGTTTGCATACGCGGGATCGGCGGCGATGAGTTTGACGCGCGCCGCGAAATCCGGCGCGTTCGCGGGAGCATCGGCCGCGCGCGGCGGAGCCACCGCGTAGACGTGTCCGCTGGCGCCGACCGTCTTGCTCAACAGCCGGGTAAAATATCCCCCACCGGGCAAGAGCTCGCCGACTTGTTCGCCGGGCGCGACCCCGGCAAATTGCAGGGTTTCCGCCGGCTTGCGATTTGGGTCACGCTGCCGATCCGCGTCGGGCCGTGCGGGATCGGCAAGCGCCGCGGCGATCGCAGGACTCGCCGGCGCCGTCTGCGCCCGGACGTCGGTGCCGCAGGCCCCGCCCAGGCTCACTAAGCCTACGAGACCCAGTACTGAATATTTGTTCATGATCACTCTCCCCTGGTGATTGAAACCCTCGTCGTAGAGCCGGCGATTTTAGTCCATAGCCGTGTCTGCCGAGTATTTTCGATCGCGGCTGCCATGGCGGCGTATCATGCCCCTGCCCGCGACCGGGCTAATTCGAGACCAGGTTCACCGCATGAGTTTGAGTGTTTTCGACATCTTCAAGATCGGCATCGGGCCGTCGAGTTCGCATACGATGGGACCCATGAATGCGGCACGGGCGTTCGTGCAACTGCTCGAGAACCGCGGGCTACTCGCCGGCACCACCCAGGTATCCGCCCAGCTGTACGGCTCCCTCGCCCTGACCGGCCGCGGCCACTGCACGGATCGTGCGGTGCTGCTCGGACTCGAGGGCTTGGCGCCCGACACGATCGATCCCGCGGTGATCGAGCCTACCTTGCAGAGGATCCGCTCGCAGGGACGCATCCGGCTCGCCGGGCGCCATGAGATCGCCTTCGACGAGCCGCTCAATGTGCTGTTTCATTTCGACCAGGTTCTGGCCGGCCATTCGAACGGCATGCGCTTCACGGCGCAGGACGCCGGCGATGCGATCTTGGCGACCGAGGAGTACTACAGCGTCGGCGGCGGCTTCATCGTCCGGGCAGGCGCCGAGACCAGTGCCGGCGAGACACGTGCGACGCCACCCTTCGAGTTCAACTCGGCAGCGCGTCTGCTCGAACACGGCCGAGGGCAGGGTTTGGAGATTCATGAACTCATGGCGGCCCGTGAGCGTACCTGGTACACCGAGACGGAACTGCGCACGGGCTTGTTGCGCATCTGGCAGGTCATGCAGGATTGCGTCCGGCGCGGCTTCGATGCCCAGGGTTTGCTGCCCGGCGTGCTCGGTGTGCGGCGGCGCGCGCCGAAGCTCTATCGCCAATTGATGAGCGGCGATCCGCGCAGTCCGATGCATGCGCTCGACTGGGTCAATGCATTCGCGCTCGCCGTCAATGAGGAGAATGCCGCGGGAGGCCAGGTGGTGACCGCGCCGACCAACGGTGCCGCGGGCATCGTGCCGGCGGTCCTGCATTATTACCGTCGCTTCGAACCTGGCGCCGACGACGACGGCGTGATTCGCTTTCTGCTCACGGCTGCCGGCGTCGGCATGCTCTACAAACAAAATGCCTCGATCTCGGGTGCCGAGATGGGCTGCCAGGGCGAGGTCGGAGTGGCGTGCTCGATGGCGGCTGCGGGTCTCGCCTCCGCGCTCAATGCGAGCAACGAGCAGATCGAAAATGCCGCTGAAATCGGCATGGAACACAATCTCGGCCTGACCTGCGATCCGGTCGCCGGACTCGTGCAGATCCCCTGCATCGAGCGCAATGCGATGGGCTCGGTCAAAGCGATCAACGCGGCGCGGCTCGCGATGCGCGGCGACGGCTCGCACAAGGTATCTTTGGACCAGGTCATCACGACGATGCGCCAGACCGGCCTCGACATGTCGACGATTTACAAAGAGACGTCGCAGGGCGGCCTCGCCGTCAACGTCCCGGAGTGCTGATCAGCCGGTCGCCTGCAGCCCCAGCGCGATACCGCTGATCGTGGCGCGCAGTGCGCCGAACAAGGCGAGATCGCGGCGCGCCGAGGCGCGCCAGCGTTCGAGTAGATCGACCTGCATGAAATGCATCGGATCGACGTAGGGGTTGCGCAGCAAGATCGAGCGCTGCAGCGTCGGATCCCGGTCGAGCAGGCGATCGCAAGCACGCAAGCGCAGAACGCCCGCGACCGTGAGTGCATATTCTGCGCGGATCGCGGCGAGCGCCGCGCCATGGCCGTCGCCCGCGAGCCGATCGTATTGTGCCGCGATGGCCAAATCGGTGCGCGCCAGCATCGCTTCCACGTCATCGACGAGATGGCGGAAGAACGGCCAGTCCGCGAGCATCGCGCCCAGCACCGCGGCGCCGTGGCGCTCGAGCGCGGTCTGCAGGCCGCTGCCGAAGCCATACCATCCCGGCAGCATGTGCCGGCTTTGCGTCCACGCGAACACCCAGGGGATCGGCCGTAGCGCGCTCACCCCGTCGCCGCCTTCGCGCATCGCCGGACGCGCACCGATATGCATGCGCTCGATCACGTCGAGCGGCGTCGCGGCGCGGAAGAATTCGAAGAACCCAGGCTCACCGAACACGAGACCGCGGTAAGCCTCGATGCTGCGCGTGGCGAGCGTCGCCATCGCGGCGACTTGCTCGGGCGGGGGCGGCCTCTGGGCATCGGCGTGCGCCGTGGCGAGCGCAACCGCCGCAAACGTGCGCTCGAGCGTGCGCATGGCAATCGGCCGCAAGCCGTAGCTCTGATTGACGACGTCGCCCTGCTCGGTGAGTCGCAGCACGCCGCGCAGCGCGCCGGCCGGCGCGCTCTCGACCAAGTGCTCCGTGCGGCCGCCGCCGCGCGCGGGTGTACCGCCGCGCGCATGAAACAGCGTGATGCGGATCCCGGCATCGCGCGCCGCGTCCAGCAGTTGCGTCTGCGCGGTCTGCATGGCCCAACGCGAGGCGGCGATGCCGCCCTGCTTGTTGCAGTCGGAGTAGCCAATCAGCACGATCTGCCGGTCGTTGCGCGCGGCCAGATGGCTGCGATAGGCCGGCTCACGCAGCAAGCCGGCGAGGATCGCACCGGCATTTTCGATCGCGCCGATCGACTCGAGCGACGGCGCGACATCGAGCGCGCACTCGCCGGTGCGTCGGTCGATGATGTCGGCCCAACGCGCGAGCAGCAGGACCGCGAGCAAATCCTCCGGCCCGTGCGTGCCGCTCACGATGTACTCGCCGATCGAACGCGCACCGAATTTGTGTCGGGCCTGGCCGATCGCCTCGAACACCGACAACGTACGCCGCCCCATCGCGTCGAAGGCCGAGGTCGGCCCGCGGTCGCGCGCGAGCAAATCGCGCAGCTGCGCGAGCCGCTGCTCGCGCGGCAGCGTCGCCCAAGCCGGATCGCCAAGCCCCTGGCCGATGACCTCGTCGTGCACGTGCGCATGCTGCGTGATGTCGAGCGCGGCCAGATGGAAACCGAAGCTGCGCACGCGCCGCTTGAAGCGGCGCACGAGAAAGTAGCCCGAATGCCGACCGCGGTTCATCAGCAGGCTCGTCGCCGCGAGCTCGATGTCCGCGAGCAATTCCTCGGCGCCGAAATAGCCGTTGGGCCGCATCTCGTACGTCGCCTTGAGACGCTCGCCGATCTGGCCGAAGAAGACGCGATACGGCATGCGATCGTGGCGTGTCGGTGTCAGCGCCTGGGCGCCGGGCAGCATTGCACCATAAGCCTCGATCCGCTGGGCGAGCGCCGGCGTGATCGCGACGCGGTTCGCGCTCTGGCTCAGGCTCTCGGCGAGATTTCGCGATTCCTCATAGTACGTCGAGACGATGATCTGACGGTGGCGCTGCAGGGTCTCGCGGATCACCTTGCCGTGCACCTCCGCGTTGTTGTCCATGTCGCCGCCGACCCAGGAGCCGAAGCGCAGAATGTTCGGCAAATCGAGCGACTCGGGAGGCACCTCGAAGGCGTTGCCCAGGGCCGTTTCGATCTCCTCGTAAAACAAGGGCACGACGCGATAGAGAATGTCGATCAGATAGAAGAGGACGTGTTCGCGCTCGTCGGCGATCGTGAGGTTCTCGCGCGGGTGCTCCTCGGTCTGCCAGATCGTGGTCAATTCCAGACGCACGCGCGCCCACAGCGTTTCGAGTTCGGCCCCGGTGAGACTCGGGTTGAGGCGGTCGAGCAAATCCTGGGCGATATGTTGCTGTTTGCGCAGAATGGTGCGCCGTGTCGACTCGGTCGGATGCGGCGTGAACACCGGCTCGATGCTCATCGAAGATATCAAGTTCATGACTTGCGCGAGCGACAAGCCATCGGCGCGCAGGCGCGCGACGCAGTCGGCGATTCCGCCGGGCTGGCCGCCGGCGGCGGAATCGAGATACTCGCGGCGGCGGCGCACGCGATGCACTTTTTCGGCCGTGTTGACGGCCTGAAACCAGACCGAAAATGCGCGGGTCAAATCCGTCGCCGCCTCGGGCGTACGGTCCTGGGTCCGCAGCCGCAGGGAATCGGCCGCCGCAGCGTCGCCGGCCCGCCGCGCGATCGCGGCCCGACGGTCGCCCTCGACCAACTCGAGAAACGGCTCGCCGCCCTGCTCGTGCAGCATCTCGCCGATCGCATCGCCCAGGGCGTGCACGTCGTCGCGCAGCGGTTCGTCTTTGAGCGGGAACTGGATTTGTTGCCGGTACATCGCAGTATTATTGCATGGCCTTCATGGCACGGGCATCGCGCCACTCCGGGATTAGTGTGGTCCGACTCGTCACCAACGGAGATCTGCCGACATGTCCCTACGTCTCTACTTTCTCGCCCTCGGGTTGGCATCGAGTCTCATCCAAGCCGCGACGACCGGCGGCAAACCGTATCAGGTGCAACAAGAGTTCGTCGTGGGCGGACCCGGCGGTTGGGACTACCTCAGCGTTGACCCCGGCACGCATCGCCTGTTCATCTCGCGCTCCGACCGAGTGCTGGTCGTGAACGTTCGCGACGGTTCGCTGCTGGCGACGATTCCCGATACGCCGGGGGTTCATGGCATTGCGCTAGCTCCGGCGCTCGGTCAGGGCTTCACCAGCAACGGCCGGGCGGACTCTGTGACCGTGTTCGACCTGCGCACGCTCGAAACCCTGGCCACGATCGACGTGCACGGGCATAACCCGGACGCTGTATTGTATGACCCGGCGAGCAGGCACCTGTACACCTTCAACGGCCGCAGCCAGGACGTCAGCGCGATCGATCCGGTCGCGCGGCGTGTCATCGCTTCGATACCCGCCGGCGGTAAACCGGAGTTCGCGGCAAGCGATGGCGCCGGGCGCGTATTCTTCAACATCGAGGACACGGCGCAGCTCAGCGTGATCGACACGGCCAGCAACGCGCGCGTCGCGACCTGGAGCCTGCCAAACTGCGAGAATCCGACCGGGCTCGCGCTCGACGTCGCCCACCGGCGGCTGTTCTCGGTGTGCGGCAACGGCGTGCTCGTCGTGACGGACGCGGTCTCCGGCCGCCATGTTGCCGAAGTGCCGATCGGCAACGGACCGGATGCCGCGGCCTTCGATCGCAAGCGAGGTCTCGTGTTCAGTTCGAACGGCCAGGACGGCACGCTCACGGTCATCCATGAAGACGATCCAGAGCACTTCCATGTCGTCGACACGGTACGCACACAGAAGAGCGCGCGCACCATGGCTCTGGATCCGGTCACTCACCGGCTCTGCTTGGTCGCCGCGCAGTTTGGCCCGGCTGCACCACCCAGCGAGCAGGAGCCGCATCCGCGCCCACCGGTTCTCGACAACACCTTTACTGTGTTGGTGGTCGGCACACCTGGACACTGATGTTGGTCCCAGGCAATGCGCGTCGTCTCGCCGCGCGCAGCGCCCGGCTGCCCCCGCTGCTTGCTCTGCTCGCGCATTGCTCATGGGCGCATGCCCAGGGCGGACCGCCCTACTTGACCAATGACCCGGGGACTCCCGGGGACGGCAACTGGGAGATAAACCTCGCCTCCATGCAGACGATTGCGCGCGGCATCGCGTCATACCAAACGCCGCAGATCGACCTGAACTTCGGGCTCGGGCCTGCGATCCAGTTGACCTATGAGATCCCCTATGTAATCCAGACGACTGCCCATGAACCGACCACCAGCGCGTGGGGCAACGCCTATCCCGGGATCAAGTGGCGCTTCCTCGACCAGGGCGAGGGTGGCTGGCAGATGTCCACCTTTCCGCAGCTCGAGACGGCTGGATCGGCGCGGGGTCGCGCCGCCGGGATCGCGGGTCCGGGGCCACGATTGCTATTGCCCTTCGAGGTCACGAAAAGAGTCGGCTCGCTCGATCTCGACTTCGAAGCGGGATACTATTTCCCGGACCACGGACCGAAGGAGCGGATCTTCGGCCTCGTCGCCGGGAAGCCCCTGACGGAACGGTTCGAGTTGGATGCTGAAATCTACGACGATCGCGCCCAGGATGTGACGCCCCGCTCGACCACCTTCGATGTCGGCGGCCGCTACAAGCTGCGCCCCGGCATCATCGCACTCTTCATGCTGGGGCGTAGTATCAGCGGTTTCGGCGCGGACCAGCCGCAGTTCATGGGCTATATCGGCATTCAGCTGCTATTGAGCCATTACGGACGGAGCTTCAACACGGAATCTGAATGAGGCGGCCGCAGACCGATGGAGCCTAGCTGTTATTCAGCAGCACCGTGGTGTCGAAGGACTCGAACGCGTTCAGCACGCGGCGGTAGGCATTGTGGATGATTTGCTGGGCCCGCTTGTCGGTGCGCGTCCCGAGCAGCATGCGCATGACGATGTCGTCGGCGGGCCGGTTCGGATCCTCGCTCAAGATCTGGTAGGCGAAGCGGATCAAACGCTGGTTGATCTCGTTGACGAATTTCATGCGCAGCGGATCGTTGGCCTCGGTGCCGCCGACCTTGGCCTCTTCGGCAACCTCGAGCACGATACGGCACAAAAAGCGGGCCTTGTCGATCTGCGGCAGCTCGATGAAAAACTCGACTTCGGATTGAATGTTCATCCGGCCGGGAAGAAGTCGAAGGTGTGTGTCGCGATCATCTGGGCGACGTCCTTGGCATCGAACTTGAACAGGGCGATGCGCGCCTTGAGCTTCGCTTCGAATTCAGGATCGTTGAGATCGTCGGAGACTATGCGTACGGCGGTCACGTCGCCCGACGGCGCGATCGTCAGTTCGACGACCATTTTCCCCTGCAAAGCCGGATTCTCGCGCAGCGCGCGCATGTACAGCATGTCGATCGCGCCCTTGTTCTTCGTGAACACGAGGGCGATCTCTTCGGTGCTGCGCGAGGCCTTGCCGCTGCCGCCGGCTTGGGCCGATCCTCTCGCCGCCGCGAGCTTCGGATCCTGGACCTGCGTCGTGTGGATACCGTTCAGTGAACCGGATCCGGCAGCGAGCCCGCTGCTCAAGCGCGAGGCGGCGATGCCACCGCTCGTACCGCCGTTGGCCGTGATCAAGGCGCGCGAGACGGTGTTCACGTCGCCCGGATCCGTGGTCTGTTTCTGATTCTTGGCGAGCTTGTCGAGATCGACATCGCGCAGCGCCGCGAGGTCATCGAGGTTGGCGAGCAGACCGCTCTTGGCCGCCTTGGCGCGCGGGTCGACCGGTTTTGGTTCGGGCTTCGCGGTCGGTGCCGGCGTCTTCTCGAGCGGCTTCGGCTCGGGCTTCGGCGGTGGCGGCGGCGGCGGCGGCGGCGGCGGTTCCATGACGAGCTTGACGACCCGCTCGGGCAGGGAATTCGTGTTCGTGACTTGTTCGTGTTTGGGCAGCAGCGCGATCACGATGGCGAGCAGGGTCGCGAAGATGGCGAGGTTGCGCAAAATGTTGCGAAAGCGCCGCTCCATTTCTTCGGAAGGCGACCACGGCAGCTCATAGCGGCGGAAGTACGGCGCCAAACCGGTGCTCTTGCCGGGGTTCGCAGCGGCCACGTTAGCTCGCCGCCCGTTCGCGCTCTACGACCGCAAACGACACCTTGCCGTAATCGGCCTCGGTGCAGGTCAGCATGACCTTCTTGAGAAGGCTGTAGGGCGTGCTCTTGTCGCCCATGATCGTGACTTCACGCTTCGAGGCGTCGGTCTTTTGCGCGGCGCTCAGGATCGTGTCGTTCTGCGCCATGAGCGCGGCCTTCAGCGGTACGATGATCGGATCGCTGCTCGCCTGGAGTTCCGCGACCCCGCTAATGAGCCGCCCGTCGAGGAACAGCGAATCCTTGGTGATCATCACGACCACGGTCGGGTTCGGCTTCTGCTCGGACAAGGACTGCGGAATCGCGATGTTCTTGGAGTTCGGCAGGATGTCCACCTCGGCCGTGTGCGCGAGCAGGAACACGACCAGGATGGTCATCATGTCGATGAACGGCACGAGCGCAAAGTGGCTGCCGCCATGGCTGCGCTTGCGATGCCGCTTGATGCGATAAGAGATCACGGCGCATCTCCCAATGAGATATCCGGAAACAGCTCGGCCTTGGAGAACGGCTGTACGGGGAGTTGGTAGACACGCACCGCGTCCATGACTTGCACGAGTGCGTCATACGGGATGTTGGGACTCAGAAGCACGGTCGCATCGGTCATGTCTGGATATTGCGATTTGACCTGGCGGATGAACAAGGACAAGGCGTCGAGATCGTAGCCGTCCGCCGTGTTCGCGAACACCTTGAGGGGGCCTGAGTTGCGGTCGTTGACGATGATGTCATCGGCATGCACGATGACTTCGAGCTTGAGTCCCGGCGGCAGAGGCGGCGCCGGGTTCGAGCTGCTCGCGGGCAAATTCAGCTGCAGGACATTGGTCTTCGAGAATACCGCCGTGAAGATCAAGAAAAATACGAGGATCACCATCATGTCGATCATCGGCACGATGTTCAGGTCGTCACGCCCCGAATGGTAGCGGGCGTGATTGCGGCGGACGAGACGCGCAGATTTGGACTTCATTGGGTGGACACCATCCGGGTGAGCGTTCCTTTAGGGGTCAGCCGTTCAGATGCTGCCGCGCGCCGCGGCCGTGCGCGCTGCCGCGGCGGCCGGTGCCGCTGCCGTTGCAGTTGCAGTTGCGGCGGCCGTCTCCGGCGCCTGCCGTTCCGTGATGGAGTTCAAGAATTTAACCGAGGCGATCTCGAGACTGTCGATCAAGGCCGTGGACTTCGATTCGAGGAACATGTGGGCGAGCAGCAAGGTGATCGCCACGGCAAGACCGGAGGCCGTGTTGTTCATCGCGACCGAGATCGCGAGTGACAGCAAGCTTGCCTTTTCGGCGGGGTTGGCCGAGGCCACCGCGCTGAAGGCACCGATCAGTCCCGTGATCGTGCCGAGCAGGCCGATCAACAGGCCGACGTTCGCGAGCGAGGCCAGATAATGCGTGCGCTTCTCGATGCGGGGAATGACTTCGAGCAGGCTCTCATCCATGGCCTTCTCGATATCATCGCGGCGCCGGGCGCTCGCGACGCGGGCGACCCCGTAGTTCAGGATCGTCGCGATCGAAGCCTTGGAGTTTTGCGTCAGGGCAACGACCTGCTTGAAGTTGCCCGAGCTCATCGCCGGGACCAACGCATCCCAGAGGCTGCGATTGCGGATGGTTTCGCGGGTGAGATAGACGTAGCGCTCGATTGCGATCGATACGCCGACAACGCCGATCAAGGCGAGCGGGTAGAGGAAGAACCCACCATCCTTGAAAAAATTGACGACCGAGTTAATGAAGTTCATCTGCGCGCTCCTAAAGGGTGTCCTGGTGCATTCAACCAGATTTCGTAAAATCGGCTATGACTTACTTCTCAACCTGCTCTGCCCGGTTGGCCGGCTGCGATGCGCCTGGGGGCGCCGCACCATTTTGGGTCACATCGGCATGAACCGCGTCGTAGTACTTTACTTCCCGCCGGAACACGTCCCGGTCGACGGGCGCGAGCACCTCGTCGAGGAGGCTGTTCATGGGTTTGCCGGCGAGATCGCCGATGTCCGATTTTTTCCAGGGGACGACATACGTGACATTCGGCAACTCTTGGTTGCCGGTCACCGTCGTTGTACCGAGATCGACGCGGTCGCTGCCATGCGGCTCGGCCCCGGCGCGGGGCTCGACCCCGGCGCGGGGCTCGCCCGCCTGAGCGCGCGCGTTCACTTGCGCGCGCGGCTCGCCCGCATCGATGTGCGCCGCACGCTTGGCCGCGGCCGACGGCCCGCTCGCCGAGGGGGGCTGCGCAGCGCTTGCGGGTGCAGCGCCGGTTGCCGGCGGCGGCGAGGCATCTTGCGCTGCGGCGAACCCGCCCGCGGCCAAGCAACTGGCCGCGATCAGGACACCGAACATCGAGCCGGTGGAGTTCTTCATGAGGCATCCTTCTTGTCGGCGACCGTCGCGCCGACACGTTTGTGGAGTTCAGCGACCCAGCCGGCGACTTGCTTGTTCTCGCCGGCGATCGCCACGTAGCGCTCGAACTGCTCGAGCGCCTTCTGCGGCTCACCGAGGTATAGATCGTAAAGGACGCCGAGATTCAAATGCGCGGCGGCATAATCCGGTTCGACTTCGAGGGCCTTGAGGTAGGCCGCCTCAGCAGCGCCAAATTTACCGAGCTTGCGATCGGTGATGCCGAGTTCGTTCGCCGCCACCGCATTGCCGGGACTATGCTCGAGCACCCCCGTGAAAGTCGCCTGCGCCTCGGTGAGCCGCGCGCTCTGCAAGTACAGCAGGCCAAGGTTCAATTGCGGGCCGCTAAAATCCGGGTAGGCCAGCGCCAACTGTTTGAACTCCAATTCGGCATCACTCGCTTTGCCGGCCTTCATGAGCTGCAGGGCCTGGGCGTATTGCGCCGCCGCCCTTTCTGGGACCGGGGCGGCAGGCACCTGGGCGGCAGCAGCACCTGCCGACGGCGACCCCGGCGCAGCGACCGTGTTCTGCGCGACCGGCATCGTCTCCACGGGCTTGGGCGCGCGGCTCGGTGTCGAGCCGCAGCCGGCAAGCCAGGCGAGCAAGGTCGCGCTAACGAATCGATTCGACCAGCTGTTCACCGATTTCCACCTTGCCGTATCGACCTGGATTCAATTGTGCGAGGGCAGCGAAACTCTTCTGCACCCACTCGTCGTAGATGCCGTCGCGCGCTCGCGCCGCATTGAGCTCATGTAGTTTGATCGCCTTTTCCTCGAACGGGAATGCCTGCTCCTCGAGCAGCACGTCATATTGTTCCAATTCGTCCTTGGACAGGCCCTTGGGCCGCTCGGAACTCAGCAAATCCTTGCCAAGTTGCCGATACAGTTCCGCGCTCGAGAAGGTGGCCGCCGTCGTGACTTCGGCCACTTGGTAGTCCGCAGCATCCGTATAGGCCTTGAGTGCGTTTTCCATCGCCTTGCGCTTGTCGGCGAGCGACTTCTTCAGGGGCGCCACGAGCTTGATGCGCGTGAATTCGTCGCGTACGGGCTCGGCCAAACGTAGCGTCGCCTGGGCGGCGAGCAGGCGGCTACGGTCCGAGCGCATCGCACCGGCCGAGCGGTCGGCCGAGATGATCTCCTTGAGCCAGTACGTCTCGCCGCTCGGGTCGCCGTTCTTGGCGGCAATCAGACGCAGCTTGTTGCGCGCTTCCTCCGCTGGATTCAGGGGCTGCGGGAAATTCTTGACGAAGGCCTCGAGCATCGCCTTGGCCCGGCTCGAGTTGCCGGCCTTGTCGTACAAGTCGGCGGCACGCAGTGTCGCTTCGCGCTGCACCTCGGGTTTCTCGGTCGGCGATGCCGCGATACGCTCGAACTCGGCGGCCGCCTCGCCCGGATGATTGGATTCCCCGTAAGCAACGGCGAGCTTGCGCGTCACGTCGGCCTGCAGCGGACTCTGCGGAAAGTTGCGGCGAAATCCCTGCAACACGACGATCGCACGATCCCACTGCTTTTGGTTGATCAGCAAGGCGGCGGCATCGAAATCAGCGTTGGCGCGTACCTGCGAACCGGGTGCAAGGGTCGCGACGCGCAAGAAATCATCGACGGCACCGCCGCCATCGCCTTGACTTGCCTTGGCCTCGCCTTGCTTGTAGATCGACGCGGCGAGGCGGTCGACGACCGCGGCGCGCTCCGGATCGTTGGCCGCCATCAGCGCCTGGGCCTGCGTGTACGCCGCTTCCGCCTTGTCGTAGATGCCCTGTTCGAATTCGGAGTTCGCGATGACCGTCCAGGCGACGCGTTGTTTGGCTGCGTCGACGGGCGGTTGGCGTGCGAGCAGCGTCTCGGCCGCGCTCATCGCACGCGCGTAGTCCTTGCTCGAGTAAAGCTCGGTCGCGGCATGCGTGAGCACCTGGGCACTCTCCGGATGTTCCGGAAAGGTCGCCGCGAATTTCAGCGAACTTTCGAGACCGGCCGCGTGGATGCTCGCCTTCTGCGCAGCGCCCGCGGCTTCTTCCTGCTTGCCATAAGCGACTATCGCCGCGTACCCCGCAGCCGCGGCCTTGTCCTGATTCTGGTAGTCGTAGGCGGTGTGTTCGTACTCCTTGGCCGCCTCGAGATACTGCTTACTCTCATAGAGCGTGTCCGCGAGCAAGTAATTGGTCTCGGCCGCTCGTGGGTCATCGGGGAAGGAGGTCAGATAGCTGCGATACCATTTAGCCGCGTCCTGAAAATCGGCAACATTCTTGGTGCGCTGCGCTTGCGCGTGCGAGTACTGGGCGAGGTCCTTGAGGTTGGTTTTCAGTTCCGCAACCACCGTCGCCTCGTTCTTCGGCTCGCGGCCCTGCCAATAGGCGGTGCCATAGCTGTAGTCTTCGACGAATTCCCGCTTGCCCTGCAGGACGAGTTCCGGAAAACCGCCGCGGCCGTAGGCCTCGATCGCTTGCATCTGCAGCAGGGGCGCCTTCTCGTTGTTCCGGTCTTGCGAGACGAACGCGCGATAACTGTCCGCTGCATCCGTGTAGCGCTCCTTCTCCGTGTACAAATCGCCGAGCCGCGAGTAGAGCAGATAGGCGTAGGGCTTCGGCGGCTGCGATTTCAGGAACTGATCGATCGTTTTCGGACCGTCCAGATAAGAGAACGTGATCGCCATGACCCGGAAGGTGTCGTCGACGAGTTCGCGATTGCCGCGACTCAAGCTGTCGACCTCGACCAGACCCGGGGGTTTCGACTTGGTTACCAACACGGAGTCGAGAACCTGGGCGAAGGACTGCAAACTGCGTTCGTCGTCACCCTGCTTGAACAGCGCCCAGCCGTGCTTGTACAGACTCTGGGTGTAGAACGCCGAACCGGCGCCGATCTTGATGACCGCTTCGTAGGCGCTCTGGGCGCTCGGGTAGTTCTTGTCCGCAAACAGCAGCTCGCCGCGGCGAAACTGCACCTCGTCGATGAACCGGCTCTGCGGGTAGCCCGCCACGAGCCGATCGAGCGCCGCGAGCGCCTGCTCCGGCTGGGCGTTGAGTTCGTAGGCGCGGGCCAGTTGGTAGAGCACGGAATCGTTGCGTTCGTAGTTCGGATAGGCTTTCAGCAACGCGCCGTAGAGCGTGATCGCCTCGGTCGCGCGCAAGCCTTCGTTGGTCAGCAATTCATGTTCGATGCGTTCGGACTCGGAACTTTCCAGGTGCAAATCGCCGAGCCGGCGCAGCGCCTCGGCGCGCAACTCGGCATCGCCCGCATTCAAGTCCAGGAACCGCTTGTAACTGTCCATGGTCTTCGCCGCATCGATGCCCTTGGGCGGATCCGGCTGCACGTCGACCTGACCCTTGTCGAGGTCGCCGATCGTCGACGGCGGCTTGGTCGCGCCGAGCGCGAGCAGCGGCAGCGCCCCGAGCGCGAACCAGGGCGCAATGGCGAGGGAGAGCCGGCGTGAGCGCATCACGGCTTCTCCTTGGGTTTGGCATTCGACGCACGGTCGTAGATCGTCGCGAGCGCATAGCGGGCCTGGATCTGGTAGGTCTCGATGCGCCGCTTCTGCGCGTCGAGTTCGTCGATCGCGAGCGACTGCAGATAGCGGTTCTGCTGCTCGGCAATGTCGGCGAGGCGCGCCTGTAGACGGTCCATGCGCGCGCGCACGTCCGCGACCCGGCCGGCGTATTCGTCATTGCCGACCGGGATGGAACTTCGGGCCTGCTGCACTTGCAAACTGCGTCTCTGGGTCTCTTTGAGCGCGATCCCGAGCTCGCGCACCGAGCGGCGTTCGTTCCACAGCCGGGCCTTGAAGCTCTCCGACAGATGCCAGTAGACGACGCCCTTCATGAGACGGTGCTTTTCGCGCATCTCCGCCAGATCCGGGTCGTCCGGATGCGCATTGAGATAGTCCTCGATACGCTTCAGGCGCGCCCAGGTCGCCTGCTCCTCGGGCGTGCCGAGTGCGGCCACGTCATTCGACTGTTCGATCTCGTCGATGCGCGAATCGAAGTCGGTCCGCTTGGCATTGAGTGCATCGATGTTCGTCGCGGCAATCACGGCGTCGGCCTTGGGTACGCGTTCGGCATAGGCCCGCTGCTTCGTATCGATGATATCGTCGAAGGCTGTCAGGCTGTCGCGCCAGGTCTCGAGGTTGCGGCTCATGTAATTGAGTTCGCGATAATTCTTGAGGCCTTCCTGGAAGTCGTTGCTGGCGAGCAGCACATACAGATAGCGCGTCTCCGGCGCGTCCGGCAGATGCTGCAGCTGCCAGTACCAAGTCACCGAATTTTGCTTGTCGTCACCCAACAGCCGGTCGAGCAGCTTGCCGCTGCGAATATCGGCAATCGAGCCATCGATCTGATGCAACTCGTCGTCGAAGGACTCGATCGCGCTGTTGTAATACTCCGCCGCCTGCCCGTCGGCATGCAGTTCGCTGAACGCATAGGGCACGGCGAGAAAGGATTCCTGGACGGCCGAATCCAGCAGATTGCGCTTGTGCAGTGCAAGCCACGGCACGAGTGCGCGCTTGAAGTCGCCGAGATTGGCATCCGCCCAGCCGACCCCGAGCAGCGCTTTGCTCGAATAGGGGCCCTCGAGTCGCACGCGCTCGAGGATCGGTCGCGCCTCGGCGGCGCGCTGCGCTTGTAATAAAGAGAAACCCAGGGCGAGGTTCGCCTTGTCCTTGAGGGCGAGAAACTCCTCGCTGCGACTCGCGAGACGACCCACAGCGTCGAGCAGAGGGATCGCATCCGCGAGGCGATCGCGGCGAACGAGCGCGACACCGAGGTTGAACTGCGCATAGGCCGTCCACCCCGGCGCGCCGTGCCAGGCGCGCAAGGCGGTGATGGCTTCGTCGTAGCGGTTCTGGCGCATGAGTAGTTGCGCCAGCAGCATGTAGCGTTCGGCATTGATGCGCGGGTCGATCTTGTCGGAGACCTCGCGCAGCGCACGCTCGGATTCCTGCAGATAGCCGCGTTCGTACCAGACCTTGCCGAGGTAATACCAGGCGCGGTTGCGCACCGCTTCGGTCGTGTGCGAATTGAGCAGCGCGTCGAAGATGCGGCCCGCCTCGACGTGCTCGCCCAGCGACAAATACAAACCTCCGAGCAATAGCTCCGCTTCGTCTTCGGAATGCGGGATGCGATGCAGCTGCTGCGCCGCAAGCAGGCGCGTGATTGCCTGGAAGTAGTCTTCTTGGAAAAAATAGAACAGCACGTCGCCGTAATGCAGGTCCTCGACCACGTGCGGCGGCAAACCGTTAGGGTCGGGTTTGACGTTCTCGGCGAACGCCCCGCCCATGGCAAGGGCGCCGAGCGCGGCGCCGAGCACGACGCCGCGGGTCAGGGTGCGCAGCATGTCAACCGGTCGTCCCACGCCTCATTCCCAGTCTTTGACCGAGAACTCAGGTTGATGTTTGGGCACTTTGTCCGTGATCTTCAGTTCCAGGTACTTCGCACCGACGCCCTTGTCGAACACCAGCGTCGCACCGCGACGATAGTCGCGCTCGACCGGACCCTTGCCCGTGAAGAAGGCCACGAGTTCGTGCTTGCCGACTTTCTGGTTGCCGAGGTAGATCCGGTGCACGCCGCCCTTCAACAACGCATCGGCCTCGCGTGCGGTATACAGATAATTCGCCACTTCCTTGTTGTCGATCTTGATCGTCACGGAATCGAGCGCGAAGAACGTGCCGACGTCCATCGAGACGAACACCGCCACCTGGGTATTCGCGGGGAACAGCAATTCCTCCTCGAGCACGAACAAATCCTTGTTCAGATCGATGACGTCTTTCTTGGCGCCCTGCACCTCTTGATCGAGCGTCTTGACGTCACTCGTAGCCGGCGCATCTGCGCCGCCGGCGGGCGCGGTATCGGGTGCCGCAGCAGCTGGCGGTGCCGGCGTGGTCGTGGCGACCGGCGCCACAGCCGGGGCAGGCGCCTCGGCGCTCGCGGCCAGAGAGGCGGCCGCCCAGGCGCAGGCCAACAAGCCCGCGCACCACGTGACCGAAACCCATCGATTCTTGGAATTCATGGCTAACCTATTTATTCGCGCAACAATTCGCGTATGTGATCGAGATAAGCGTCTTCGTCGCCGCGCTTGAAGCCGACGTTCTGATAACGCACGACGCCGGCGCGATCGACGAGGATCGTCATCGGCATTTTTTGCACAGCGTAGTCGCGGCCGACCGTCTCGCCGGTGTCGAACAGGATCGGATAGGACAGCCGCATCGAGTCCGCGAACTCGCCGGCGCGTCGCTCGTCGTCATCGACCGAGACACCGAGCACCACGAGTCCGGCGCGCGCATAGGTCTTGTTGATGCGATCGAGCGCCGGCATCTCCTTGCGCGAATCCCCGGCCCAGCGTGCCCAGAAATTCACGAGCACGACCTGGCCGCGAAACTCCGAGAGACGCAGGTTCCGGCCATCGAGCCCCTTGAGCACGAAATCCGGCGCGTCCTTGTCGATCAAGGTCGGAACCGCAGCCAGGGTCGCAGTCGATGCCAGCATCGCGAGAACGAGACCAACCCCGATGAATAACGATGCAAAGCGCAGCGCGAAGCGCGGCGAGAATTCACTCACTCTGGTAACCCCGCTGTCCTAGGAAACACCCCGTAGACCGGAAGCTTTGCGCCCCCGCCTTTCGGCGAGTTTGCCCTGATCAGACCTTATGCAAAATCGCATACTGCCTGGCGCAGTGTCAACGGAGCAGGACGTGGCGCACATTCGCGAAAGTTCGTCATGATACGACCGAACGTGCTTGTCTGCGAACGGAGACTGCGCGCCGCCGGAGAGGGCGGCGCGCTCGAGACCACTCGTTCAACCGACGGGCAGTACGCCGTTGACGAGACTCGCCAGCGGTGCGAATGCGATCAAGGGATCCAATTGTGCGGCCGTGGTTCCCAAGGTGTTGTTGATGTTGGGCGCCGGATACAGGGTCGGGAAATTCCCCTGCGTGCCATGCAGCGCCATGTAGTTCAGCGTGACCATTTGCACCAGATTGAAGACGTTGTTGCCGGCGGGGCTGCCGGTCGTGTTCTGCGAGCCATCGGCATTGAAATAGCCCAACTGCAGACTCAGCTCGCCCTGCGTTGCGGTCGGCTTCGCCTTGGGGTCGTAGACCAAGAAATAGGCCGCTGCGACGTTTTGATTGTCCGCCGTCCAGACGCCCTTGCCGCGGCCGCCGACCGAATTGTCGGTCTGGCCGTCGCTGGCGAGCGAACCGTCGCTGAACACGTAAATCATCACCGGTTTGCCCATCAGTGCGGCGTATTGCAGCACGGCGCCGATGCAAGTACCTGCGTTGAAGTCGCGCGCCTCGCCGGTGGACCGATCGCCCGTGTGGTAATCGAAACCGTCGAGTTCGATCGTCCCGGCCGCCGCATCGCCGTCGATCACGAGTTTCATGATCGCCGCGGTCTTTTGGAAGTCCGAGTTGCTCTGATATTCGGCGGTCGAGAAGATGCCGCTCGAACCCACGATCTTCGGGTCAAGATCAGGATCGATCGCCGACGGACTCGGGTAGCGATTGAGCAGATAGGCCGCCTTGGTGTAGGCGCAGGCCTGGGCATTCATCGCCGCCATTTGCGCGGTCTGACTGGCATAGGCCTGGACATTCGGATACTTCATGTCGCTGATGCGCTTCATCGACTCGAGCACGTTGACGACGTCGCTGGAATTCGGCAACAAGGTGCTGAGCTGCCCGGTGTTGACGAGACCCTGCGAGTCCGTGGAATCCGCGATCTTGGTCGGTGCCGCTGCCAGGTTGATCATCGAGGCAGGCGACATGGAATTGCCGCCCGACACAGACGCCTCCGAACCGATCAAGTTGAGCAAGGCACCGCGGGCGCCGACCTGGTAGATCGCATACATCGGATTGTGCGGATTGTCGCTGGTATCGTTCTGCGATAGCGCAGGAATGATCGAACCATTGACGTTGGCCATCGTCCCGGCGGCGGCGCGCGTCTTGATGCCGCGCAAATGCGCGCTGTCCGAGTGATAGCGCAGCCCAAGGCTCGCATCGACGAAGCTGCCCGTCGCGCTGGCGTTCGGCACCATGGTGCCGGGCAAGCCCAGCTTGCTATAACCCGCGACGCTCAGGAAATCTAGCTGACCCTTGGGTCCGCCGACCAGCACGTTCGAGCCGGCGATATTGCCGCCGCCCGCGAGATCGAAGCAAATGAAGGGCACCAAGCCTGCGCCCGCCGTGATCGTATTCGGGAACGCGGCGTTGCAGGTCTGAATTGCCGTCTGGATATCCGGCGCCAGGCCCGACTGGGCATTGGCGATGCGCGGATTGAGCAGCAGGCTGGCAAGTGACGGCATCAGCACCGTCGCCCCGCCCGTCATGAAGCTCTGCGCGATGAATTGCCGGCGCGTCTTGGGCTGCGAATGCCCCGCATGGCGCAGCGGTTCGTGCAATCCCAGATGTTTCGTTCTCTTGCGCATAGGAAAAACCTCTTCGATTCGTCTGCTGCTTAGTTGATCATCATGACGGCATTGCCGAAGGCTGCCGCGCAGGCCGCGGCCGTCACCGCCATGACACGCGACGTGTTGTTGCAGGCACTGGTCGAACATAGTGCCGGTATCAGGTTATTGAGTTCTCCGGCAATCTGCGAAGCCGGCGGCATGACCTTCAAGTTGCCGCTGCCCACGACCCGCGCGGCGAGCGCGTTGCTGACCGAGTTGATGCCCGCCGTGGACGAGAACGTCGAGGAATTGAGCGTCACACCCGGCAGCACGACCGACTGATAGGCCGGCGTCGTGGTCATGACGTTGCAGTACTGGACGGCGAGCTGGGCAACACCGACTTGGTTTGCCGAGGAATACCCCTCGAGCGTGACGAGATTCGGCAACTGCTGCTGCACGCTCAGGTAGGTCGTGTTGACCGCGCTGTTCGTCGTCGGCACCGCGGCGAGTTGCGACAAGGTCGCATTCACCTGGGCAAAGGTGCGCACACCGACGTCCGCAACCGGGGCCAGCGTGGCCGGCGCCGGCGCCGTGTAGGTCGTCGGCGGCGTGCTGTACGTCTGACTGCCCAGCTGGTTGAAGGCGAGGAAGAACTGGTCGGACAAGGGACCGTTCTCCAAGCCGATCACGGTACCGATCGGCGACAGCAACTGCCCGGTGCCGGCCTTGTAGTTGGCCGCGGTCACGGTCGTGCTGAGCGGCAGATAGGCCTGGCCGACCTGCGGGATCGTGCCGTTGATGCCGATCTGGATGCCGGCAATTGGCAGGCTCGTCGGGGTCACGGTCGAATCCAGCGAGATGAAGGTTGGATTCGTGAAGAGATACCCGTAGCTGTCGTACTGGCTCACCGTGAACATCACGTAGGCCTCGTTGAGCCCGGTGATGCTCGAGACGTTGAACAGCATGAAGTACGCCTCGCCGACGCCTGCATTGTAGTTCTGCAGGACCTCGGCGGCCGTCATCGCGCGGCTGTGCACCGCGACGAACTTGATCAATCCCTGCCAGGAGTCGTCACCCGACACCTCGTTGCCGAGCACGAGCGCGAAGGTGCTGTCCCAGTTGGAGATCGTCCCGCCCTTCTGCGGGTCGGGAATGTTCTGGTTGACGCCGTTGATGTAGATCTGCCGGCCGTTGATCGGATCGTAGGTCAACACGACGTGCTGCAACGAGGCCTGCAGTGCCATCGTGGAGTCGGGCGTCTGCAACTGCGGCGTGCCGTCCAAGCCGGTATTGGAGTTGCGCAACATGAAGTCGTAGTCCTGGTTGGTCTGCGCCAAGGTGAAGTTACGCGTCTTGTCGCCGCCCGAATAACTGACCATGTACGAGTTCGTGGCCGCAACCAGCGCCGGAGCCACCCAGGCCTCCAGCGAGAATTCGCCCGTGGCTTGGATGAGGTTGAACAGCTTGGCGCTGCCCGCGGTGGTCGCCTGGGCCTTGCCGCCGGCGCCGAAGGTCAGTCCCCATCCGCCCGCCCAGGTCACGTTACCCGTGATCGTGAGGTCGGCCGAGGGGTCGACGCCGCTGGTGTCGTAGGCGACGTAGCCGGTGCCGGTCTGGAACTCGTACTTGGCGATCGTGTCCGCGTCATAGCGTCCCGAACCGCTCGCGACCGTGCCCTGGGCGAGCGTCAAGGCCTTGCTGACGACCAAGGAGGGATTGATGTTGGTCGGCGTCAGGCTCTGCGCGAAGGTCTGGATCTGCGTCAGCATCAGCGCGGCATCGGTCGCGCAATTGCTCCAGCAGTTGTGATTGTCCGTGAGCAGCCGCTGGTAGAAGCGGGAATTGGTGCCGCAGGTGGTCGCACTGAAGGGCACGCAGCCCGTGAAGTCGATCTTCGGGATCGCCGCCTGGTAAGCGGCCGCGATCTGGCTCACCGGAGCCGCGAAGTACGGCGACTGCGGCGCGGAGGCATCCGGCGAATGGCAGCGCGAGCAATAGACGCTGGTCAGGGTGTAGATCGTGCTCTCGTATTCCGCCGGCGAGGCCGGGAAGTTCAGGCTCTGACCCACCGATTCGACCGGGGGTGCGACGAGCTGCACCTGGCTGGTGACCGTGCCGCCGTTGGCGGCGCTCGCCCAGTTGCTGATCCAGGTCGTCAAGATCGAAGCGCAGGCGCTGGGGTCTGCGAGCCAGCAGTTGTGGCCGCCGCCGACCTTCGTGACCATCAGCGAGGTCGAGGGCTGGGTGAGATTGACGACCGTGTTCGCCTGGGCGTAGGCGAGATTGACATTGTCGCTGCGCGCGAAGTTCGGCATCTGCGCCGGCGTCGTCGCATTGTGGCAGGCGCCGCAGCGGTTGCTCGAACGGATGTTGTTCCAGAGATTGATTTCGAAGGCCTGCACGTCGGGCGAAGCCGGCGCGGGACCCGTGTAGGCGTCGACGCTGCTCGACGCGGCGGTCTGCGGATTCGTCGTCGTCGCGACGTTGCCGCCGCCGCCGCAAGCCGCGAGGGCGAGCGTGGCGGTGATCAAAGCGAGGCCGATGACACGTGTGAATTTCATGGCTCAATTCCCCATGCAGTAGGCGGCGGCCTCAGCGAAGACTTGCCGCAGCGAATAATTGTGTTGCTGGAACGAGGAGATCATGCTGCTGACCTGGGTGAAGTCCGCGCTGTTACTGGGTGCGCGGAAACAGACGTCCTGGAACACGCGCGACACCTGACAGTTGGCGAACTGCGCGCTGTTTTCGAGTTCCGTGCCCAGCGATTTCGCGCCATTGCCGCTGCCGGGCAGGCTCGCGCTCCAACCGAGGATCATGTTCGGCCCGCTGCGCCAGCGGTTGTTCCAACTATCGTCGGGCGTGGAGAAGCCCTGCGGAAAGTTGGTCGCGTTGATGTGGTATTTCGGCTGAACCTGGCCCGCCGTGTAGACCAGGGTGTTGCTCGTGGTATCGAAGTTGTAGTACGCGAAGGCCTGGGCCATCGGGTCCATGCCGCTGTGGCAGCCGATGCAATTCGTCAAGAACAGCGTGCTGACGCCGCCCGGGCTGCGGGTGACGTCTTGCCGGATCCTATCCGGCGGCCGCGTCGTGTCCATGACCGTCGGCAGATCGTCACACAGATGGTTCATCATGGTGAAACGGAACATCGCGCGGTTCGTGCCGTTGATGAAGAACGCGGAGGCAGCCCCTTGCGTCGTGATGATCCCGGCGGTCGCGGCGGCGGGGATGCCGGTCACGGCCGACTGCGTGCTCGAGACCAACGCGGTGCTGAGATCGACGCTGTTGGCATCCATTTGCGTGTACAGGTTGTTGTTCGACGGCGAGTAGGCCGGGAGATTGTAGGTGCTGCTCGCGCTGGAACTTGCGATGTAGACGAGATCGGCGCTCAGCAGCGTGTTGAAGGGGACGTTGTCCCGGACCATGCCGACCACGGTCGCCGTGTAATCGTTGAGCGGCACGAACACGCTCTGGTCGCGGTTGGTCCAGGGCGCGGCGAGGTTGCGGATCGTGTCGTTGTAGAAAGCCGGGTCATTGGTCGCGATCAGCGCCGCGGTCACCGGATCCGACGCCGCAGTCATCTGCGCGAGTGCGGTCGGGCTCGGCGGCACGCCGGCGATGCGGTTGTACATGCGCGTCGCCTGATCCGGCGTGGGGCTTTGCGCGAGCGCGCTGCCCGCCAGAGCGCCGATGGCGAGCACCGCGGTGATGCAAAGAGTTGCCTTGGTCGTCATCCCGTTTTTCATATACACATCCACTCGCGTGAGTTGTGATTCGTCTGGATCGCAATATACGTATCGACGAATCGATCAAGTAATGTCTGGTTCCTACGACGTCGGTATTTCGCGACAGTACCGAGGCCGAGAGAGCGCCCTATATTCTGGCTGCGAAGTCGATAGCGTCGGCAGGTTGTGCGGGAAAGCGCAATGCGGGCGTTTCTTCTGTGAGGCCTTTAACAGATTCAATGCGTGCGTCGGACGAAGATGCGAACATGCTGCCTATTAAGTTCAATCACTCCGTTCGTGCGCGCGCCATCGACACCCCAGTCAGCATTTAAGTCCTCAGGATTCACAACAATGAACAACGCGCGGCATCGGGAACGACGTCACACAATTTTGCGCATCGTGCTGCTCGCGCTGCCGCTGCTGATCCTGGCGGGCTGCGAAAGCGCGAGCAGCGGACATGCCCCGGGGCTCGCCGGCGGCGAGACGCTGACTCCGGGAACGACGAATTATCCGCTCGTCTACATCAAGGTGCCGTTTCCCACGACCAACATCATGGGTACGACCTCGACCGACATTGCGGTCACGGATCTGATCACCTCGATCCCGGGCGGCGATCTGTATGTGCGCAGCACGGCCAGTTCCGCGGGCGCCGAGGTCAATGTCACCGGCGGCATTACGGGTGGCAACGGCTCGGTGCGCGACCTCGACGTGTCCCCGGACGGCACGAAAGTGGTTTTTTCGCTGCGACTGCCGCTGACCAAGGGCTTGAAGAACACCGATCCTAAGCAGCCGAACTGGCACATCTATCAATACGACGCGCTCGCCAAGACCGTCACGCAGCTGACCAATGACGACATCACCGCGGGACACGACGTCGGTCCTCACTACCTCCCGGACGGCCGTATCGTCTTCGCCTCGACGCGCCAGACGACGACCGAGCAGATCGAACTCGACGAAGGCCGGCCACAGTACCCCGCGCAGACCGACGACCGCAGCGCGCCAATCTTCGCCCTACACGTCATGAATGCCGACGGCAGCGACATTCACCAAATCAGCTTCAATACCAACCACGATTTCCTGCCATCGGTCATGAACGACGGTCAGATCTTGTTCTCGCGCTGGGAGGTCACGGGCGGCGCGAATCAAATCAGCCTCTACCACGCGAATCCGGACGGCTCGGGGCTCGAACTCTATTACGGCGCCAACAGCCATAAGACCGGGGCCAACATTGCCGGCACGAACAACAACGTGATCCAGTTCTTGAATGCACGGCAGCGGCCCGACGGCAAGACCGTCGCGATCGTGCGGCCCATGCAGGGGACCCAATTCGGCGGCGATGCGGTGCTGATCGACGGCGAGAACTACGTCGAGATCAACCAAATGGCGACGCCGGCCGCCTTGACCGGCGTGGGCCAGGTCGAAGCAACCTCGCTCGGCATCACCACGGATGCGAATGTGCCGTCCCAGGGTGGCCGATTCGCCTCGATCTATCCGCTCTACGATGGCACCAACCGGATGCTCGTGAGCTGGTCGCCCTGCCTGGTGCTCGATACGACCGTGACGCCGGCGACGACGGCCGTGTGTAACTCCAGCAATTCGACCGGCCCCAAGGTGCAGATGGCACCGCCGCAATACTCGCTGTGGCTCTACGATTTCAGCGCCGGGACCCTGAGCCCTGTGCTATCCGCCGAGACCGGTACGATGGTCCTCGAGCCGGTGATACTGCAGGCGCGCACGCCGACGCCGCCCATCCTCACCGATGGCGCGACGATCCCGCTGACCACAACGGCCCAGAACCTGAGCAACAACGGCGTCGGGGTCCTGAACATCACGAGCGTCTACGACTTCGACGGTGCACCGCCGCCGAATCTGCCGAACCTCAGCGTCGCCGCGCTCGCCAATCCGACGCAAACCAGCGGCACGCCTAACTACTACACGGTGCCCTACCGATTCGTGCGCATCGTCAAGGCCGTGGAAATCCCGGACAAGACGGTACGCAAGCTCGACAACAACATCTTCGGACCGGCCGGCATGGGGATGCGCGAGATCCTCGGTTACGCCCCAATCCAGCCGGACGGTTCGGTGCAGCTGCAAGTTCCGGCGAACGTGCCGTTCACGATCGACATCCTCGATGCCAACGGCCGCCGCGTCACGACGCGGCACACGAGCTGGATGCAGCTGATTCCGGGCGAGACCAAGAGTTGCAACGGCTGTCATTTGGCGCCCAATCCGACGCGACCCTCGCACGGCCGCGCAGGACTGACCGCCTCGATCAACCCGGGCGCACCGACGGCCGGCGCGCCCTTCCCGGGCGCCAACAGCGCACTGCTCGCCACGAACGCCGGCGACGACATGGCCGCAGTGCTCGCCGAGAATGACTGCGGCAGCACGAACACCACGCAGACGGCGCCCACTTGCACCCAGGTCCTCTCCACCGACGTGCTCTACACGCCGATCTGGACCACGGGCGTGACCTTGCCGGCGGGCGTACAGGACAACCCGATCGCCTACACCTACAGCGGTACGAACGGGCTGCCCGAACTGCCTCCGGCGAATGCCAGCTGTACTCCATGGACCGCGCAGTGCCGCGTCGACATCCATTACGCATCCGCGCAATCGCCGACCCAGCTGTACATCCAGGCTCTGTGGAACCTGACGACGCGTCCGGCCGTGACCTTCAAGGGAACGAGTTCTCTGAATGGCACGACCGGTTCGCCAACCTGCGTGAACTGTCACAACGGCGTCAACACGATGGCGGCGATCCAGGTGCCCGCGGGTCAGCTCGACTTGACGGGAACCTCCCCTTCGACACTCGACCAAACGATCGTCAACTCGTATGAAATTCTGTTGACCCCTCATGACGAACAGACGCTTAATATGGGGGTTCTTACGGATACGCTCGTGCCCGCACCCGGTCCGCCGACGGGGCCGCCGGATCCGGTGACGGGTTTGCCGACGACGGTCCTGGTGCCGGTCTCGCTGCCCGCGGTGATGACGGCCGGCAGTTCAATCGACTCGGGGGCGTTCTTGGACATTTTGGACGGTACGAACATTGACCCCGTCCTCGATCACACGGGCTGGTTGGCGCCCTCGGAGTTGCGATTGATCTCGGAGTGGCTGGATATCGGTGGGCAGTACTACAACGATCCATTCGTGGCGCCGGCAGCGAACTAGAGCTGATGCTGCGCCTGTTCGCGTTCACATTTTTGCTGTTGGGCTTGTTCGTGGGCGCCGCGCAAGCCAAGCAGAACACCCTCGAGTTGGTGGTCACGCGTCCCTATCTCGAGATGCATACCGGACCGGGGCGCGGCTATCCCGTGTTCTACGTGATCGGCCGGGGCGAGATCTTGCAAGTGCTGTACTCGCGCACCGATTGGTACCGCGTCCGCGCGCCGCGCGGCCAGGAAGGCTGGGTGCGGCGCGACGAACTCGCCGAGACCGACCTCGCATCCGGGGGTCCGGCGCCGATTCCGCCCTACCCTGACTTTGCCGCGCATCGCTGGGAGATCGGTGCCGGCTACGGGGTCTACAATCGCGAGAATTTGGTCACGAGCTACCTCGACTACGGACTGACCGACAGCCTCGATGCGGAACTCGTGCTGCAGCAGGCCTTCGGCACGATCGACAACCGCGAGATCGTCACGGTCGGCCTGCGCAACACCATGATCCCGGAGTGGAAATGGTTCTCGCCAACCGTCGGCCTCGGCACCGGCTACCAGACGATCTCGGACAAGGTGCCCCCCGCACCGCTCGAGTCGAACAACCAGCTCGCCTACGCCTCGATCGGCGCACGCGGCTTCATCACCCGCCGATTCATGTGGCGCTTCGACTGGCGCGCCTATTACGTGTTCAACAAGCTCAATACGAGCGAGGTTTTGGAAGAATGGAAACTCGACTTGGCAGTGTTCTTCTAGCGGCGCTGCTGTTGTCCGGCTGCGGCTGGTTCCATCGCGGCGACAAGGGTCCGACCCCGATTCCGGCCGAGGAACCGCAGGCTGAGCCGTCCATCATCGATCCGCAGGTCGAGCGACGCGTCGTCAAAACGCCGAAGATCAAGGCCAAGGACTTCGAGCTCGGCGCCTATTTCGGCGCGCTGAGCATCGAGGATTTCGGCACCAATTCGATCTATGGGGCACGCGCCGCGTATCACGTGACAGAGGACTTCTTTCTCGAAGGTTTCCTCGCACGCTCGAAGGCAGGGCAGAGCAGTCTCGAGGAGACTTTTCCCGATATCACCGTCGTCAGCAACTCTGGGAGACAGTTCACGTATTACGATCTCGACGTAGGCTACAACGTATTGCCCGGCGAGATTTTTCTCGGCCGTGGCCGCGCGTTCAATTCTCAGCTCTACGTGACCCTTGGCATGGGCGATGTGAAGTTCGCCGACAAGGATCAATTCGCCCTGAACTTCGGGCTCGGCGAACGATTGCTGGTCACGGACTGGCTCGCCGTCCACATGGACGTCAGGGATCACGTCTTCGAGTCCGACTTGTTCGGCGTCACCAAGAACGTTCACAACATCGAAGCCACTCTCGGCTTGACCCTGTTTTATTGAATTACAAGTCTATTGAAGAGGAGGAGAAATCCATGCGAACTTCATCCCTGAAACTCATCCAACGCGGCGTGCTCGCCGCCATTCTCGGCGGCTCGTCCGTGCTGGCGGCCGCCGGCGACACAAGCGGACCCGCGCCCGCCTTCACGCTGACCGACCTCGCCGGCAATAGCGAGGCCTTGAGTCAGTTCAAAGGCCAGGTCGTCATGGTCAACTTCTGGGCCACCTGGTGCGGACCCTGCCAGCAGGAAATGCCGTTGCTCGACCAGATGTATCGCAAGTTCAAGCCCGCGGGATTCACGCTGATCGGCGTCAACGTCGACAAGGACGCGCCGCCGGTCAAGGATCTGCTCGCGCGCAAGCCGGTGAGCTTTCCCGTGCTGCTCGATCCCAACAACGCGGTCAGCAAGTCCTATCATGTCGACGAGATGCCGAGCTCGGTGATCATCGACCGTCAGGGCAACGTGCGCTATGTGCACCGGGGTTACAAGCCCGGCGACGAGAACGAGTACCAGGACCGCATTCGCCAGCTGATCCGGGAGTAACGCCGTGCATCTGAAGCTGCGCAACGCGAGTGTGGCCCTGGGCTTGTTGCTGCTGTCTGCCTGCAGCAGCGTCCAACCCTGGGTCAAACCCTATGAACGCGACCGGCTGGCAGATCCCGTCATGGCCTGGGACCGGGATGCCCTCTCGTCGGCGTTCCTGGACCATGTTTACGAGTCGCGTGAAGGATCGCGCGGTGGGACCGGCGCGGCGGGCGGCGGCTGCGGCTGCAATTGATGATGAGCCCCGCTGTGCTGTCCAAGCTCGCGACGCTCGTGGCGCTAGCCGGCCTGTTCTTAGGAAGGCCGGCGGCGGCCGACGTGCTGCCCGACAACCGCGCGGACTTGTTCTACAGCAAATACAGCGGTGGCGGCATGGACATCAGCACCTACACCGCCTCGGCGCACGTGAACGCGACCGAAAACATCGGCCTCGATTACAGCTACCTGGTCGACAAGGTGAGCGGTGCTTCGGTCGACGTGCTCAGCAACGCGAGCGTGATCAAGGACGAGCGCAAGCAAAACAGCATCAATGCGACCTGGATACACGACAAGACGACCTACACGATCGGCTATTCGAACAGCAAGGAACGCGACTACATCTCCAATACGCCGCATTTTTCGCTGAGTCAGGCCATGTTCGGCGACCTCACGACGATCACGCTCGGCTTCTCGCGCAGCCGCGACGGGGTCGGCGATAACGGCGGTACGGCAAACAACCCCAAGGTCACCTGGGTCGGGCATGCCGAGAGTCGCGAATATGACCTCGGCATCTCGCAAATCCTGACCCGCAATCTGATCGCCGGCCTGACCTTCGACGTCATTACCGATGACGGTTACCTCGCAAACCCGTATCGGTTCGTCCGCTACTATTCCAACAGCGGACTCGGGTATGACCAAGGCAGCCAGGTCTACCCCGACACCCGCACGAGCACGGCCATCGAGGGGCGGCTGAAATACTACCTGCCGTATCGCGCCGCGATCACCGGCGTTTATCGCTATTACCGCGACACCTGGGGCATCATCGGCGACACCGTCGAGATCGATTACACCCATCCGGTGCGCAACAAGTGGATCTTCGAGGGACGGGTCCGCTACTACAAGCAGAGCCACGCCAATTTCTATGCCGACATCTTTCCATACGCGGACGCACAGAATTTCGAAGGCCGCGACAAGGATCTGGCGTCCTCGGAAAACATCACGATCGGCGCAAAAGCCACCTACGCCTGGTTACCGGACGGCTGGAAGGTGTTCAAGCGCAGCACGGTGACCGCCGACATCAGCCAGGTACGCTTCAAGTATCTCGATTTCCGCGACATCAAGGACTACAACGACACGCCCGCGGGCGGCGATTACGCGGCCGGCACCGAGCCGCTCTATCATTTCAACGCGATGATCTACCAGCTCTATTTGTCCGCGTTCTTCTGAGCGAGCGCGCGCGCTTCCCGGCGCCACCAGACCAACAGCATCGGCGCGAGCGCCGCGCCGATCGCGAGCGTGTCGGCGACCCAGTCCCAAAAGTCCCGGTCGCGGTGGACGATTGCCAAGCCCTGGACGAACTCGATCAGTGCACCGAATCCGGACAACAAGGCGGCGATCCAGAACAGATTGCGGCGCGGAAACGCCGCGGCGGCAAGGCCGGTCAATGCATAGAACGCGACGAAGTGCTCCGCCTTGTCCCATGGCACGAGTTGCACCGCCTCGTGCGGCGGGATCACGGCGCTGTAGAACGTGAAAACGAGCGCAGAGAAAAAACCGAGCTGCGCCAAGCGAACGAGAATTGCTATTCTGGGCACGATGATTCCGAAATCGAGGGAGCATAGCAAACATGAGTGACACGATATCGCGTCGCGCCGTAATCAATCGCTTGGGCGCAGTCGTGGGGCTGGGCGCCACCCTGCGCGCCGGCGGGGCGTTCGCCGACACCGCGCCGGGCACCGCGGCGCCGCACCTCTCGCCGTCCGATCCCGCGGCCGTCAAGGTCGCGTACATCGAGGAAGCCAGTCATTTGAATGTCAAAGCGCATCCGAATTACGTGGCCGGAAGCAACTGTGACAACTGTCTGTTGCTGCAGGGCAAACCGGGGAACACCTACCGGCCCTGCACCTTGTTTCCCGGCAAGCTCGTCAAGATCAGCGGCTGGTGCAGCTCGTGGACCGCCGAGATGTAGCGGGCTTTGCGGGTCCGCAGTCGCAATGCGGGTCGCACGCGCCTCACGGCCCCCGCTTGGCCGCCTAGCCGCGTGCGTCGCGTACCTGGGCGCCGATCGCCGGGAAGTCCGTGAAGAAGCCGTCGATGCCGAGCGCGAGATAGCGCTCGATTTCCTCCGCGAGTCGGCCATGGGCCGCGGGCGCGTCGCCGATGCGCAGTTCCTCGGGCAGGAATTCGTTCTCGGCGCGAAACGTCCAGACGTGCACAGACAAGCCGGCGGCCTGCGCAGCCCGAACCCCGTCCGCGGTGGCGAGCGGCTTGTAGATGCCGATCGCATCGGCATAAGTCGCCGTTGCCAGCAAATCGCCCAGGTCGTGCTCGAGCAGCTGCACGAGCGGCAGGCGGGTGAGCCCGCGTAGGAAACGCAGATTCGCGGGATCGAAGGACTGGATGAACACGGGCGAGCCGGGTTCGCCGAACCCGTGGCGATCGAGCGCGCGCAGCACCGCCAGTTCGAGCGGCAGCCCTAAGGCCGTGAAATGCGCCGGGTGTTTGGTCTCCGGGTAGACGCCGATGGGCTTTTGGCCCGCACGTTCGCGGTTGGCATGCACGGCCAAGGTCAGGATCTCGTCGAACGTCGGCACGGTGTAGTGGCCGTCGAACACCGTATTCGCCGGTCGCAATTCAGGCAGCCGCTCGCGCGCGCGCAGCGTTTTGATCTCGGCGAGCGTGAAATCCTCCGTGAACCAGCCCGTCAAGGTTTCGCCGTCGATCGTTTGCGTGCGGCGGCGATCGGCGAATTCCGGATGCAGTGCCACATCGGTCGTGCCGCCGATCTCGTTCTCATGCCGCGCGACGAGCACGCCGTCACGCGTCATGACGAGATCGGGCTCGATGTAGTCAGCCCCCTGGGCGATCGCGAGTCGATAGGATTCGAGTGTATGTTCGGGTCGCTCGCCGCTCGCTCCGCGATGAGCAATGACGGTCACAGAACTCAAAGTTCACCTTTGGCGGGCATAGGCCCGTAGTGTACCTGTTCGAGGTGCGCAAGACCCGCATCAGGTCGAGCCGCGGCGCCGTCATCGTGACGGACACCGCGGCTGCGATGCAGTCCCGTCAGTGCGGCGTCGGCAGGAACGCGTCGCCTTGCTCGAATGCCGACATCGGCAAAACGCTACCCGGCACCCAATGCGCGCGACTCGACGAAGCACTTGCGCTTTCATTGAAGGCAGTGGGCTCGGCGGCGAACGAGACTCCCAAGGCGAACAGGGCTGCAGCGGCCAACATGACCTTGCGACGCAGGCGTTTCATGGGACTTGCAACGCATGCGGCGGGTTTGCCGGCGGTACGTCGTAGGCCACGGCGCCGGCTGTGTGCGGCGGGTTTGCCGGCGGTACGTCATAGGCCACGGCATTGCCAGTGTGCGGCGGGTTTGCCGGCGGTACGTCGTATACGTTCGCGGCGAACGCAGAGGTGGTCGAGGCGGTGAGCGCGAGGGCGGCGAGCAAAGTCGATTTCATTGAGAAACTCCTGAGGATGGTTGACCGGAATCGGTCCACTCATCAGGGGATAGCGACACGCGAGCGAGAATTCCCTCACGCTCTGGCGGAGATCTTTCTGCATCGCGAAAAACTGTGCGAGAATGCCGTCAGCTGCGGCCTACGCTTAAGGAATTACCCTACAAAATGCGTCCAACCGAGCAGATACCTCCCGAGACGAACAAGGCGCAGTCGCTCACCAACTTGACGCAATTGCTGACCGAATGGCGCGCCGGGGAACCCCAGGCACTGGAGCGGCTCACGCCGCTGATCTACGAAGAATTGCGCCGGCTCGCCCACAGTTACATGCGCAGTGAACGCAGCGGCCACACTCTGCAGGCGACCGCCGTCGTGCACGAAGCTTTTCTGCGTCTCGTCCAAGGCAACGTCTCGCTGCAGGACCGCACGCACTTGTTCGCCGTCGCCTCGCGACTCATGCGCCGTGTGCTCGTCGACCATGCGAAGTCGCGGGGACGGGAGAAACGCGACGGGGGTCTGCGCGAAACCTTGCGCGACGACTGCGCTGTCCCGGCGCCGGAGGGAGGCTTCAATATCGTTGCGCTCGACGACGCGCTCGAGGGTCTGGCACAGATGGAGCCGCGTCTCGCGCAAGTCATCGAATTGCATTATTTCGGCGGGCTGACTTATGACCAGGTGGCCGTCGCCGTGGGCATATCGACCGCGACGGTCCACCGCGACATCCGCTTGGGGCGGGCCTGGCTCTTGAACGAAATCGAAGGGCCGAGCCGCGCATGATGTCCGCGGAGCGCTGGCAGCGCATCGAATCGCTGTTCGGGGAGCTGATCACCGCCGACGCGGATGAGCGCCGTCGGCGCTTGCATTCGATCGGCGCGGAAGATGCGCAATTGCGTTCCTCGGTCGAATCCCTGCTGGCCTCCGATGAGCGCACCACGGATCCGCTGGCCGAAGCCATCGGCGCCGCCGCCGAATCCCTGCTCGAACAGCATCAAGACCGTCTGCTCGGTACGAACGTCGGCGATTACCGAGTGACCGCGATCCTGGGCCATGGCGGTACGAGCACCGTCTATCGCGGCGAACGAATCGTCGCCCGTGAGCCCGCGCAGGTTGCAATCAAGGTCCTGCACCAGGCGGCGTTGCACCCGCGCATGCGCAGTCGGCTGCACAGCGAGCGCCAGATTCTCGGTGCGCTCGATCACCCGTACATCGCACAGCTGCTCGGCAGCGGCGATCTCGAGGACGGCACGCCCTATCTCATGGTCGAGTACGTCGACGGCGAGCCCATGCACGAGTACTGCGACCGCCAGCAGCTATCCTTGCGCGAACGGCTCGAATTGTTCGTCAAAGTCTGCGAGGCCGTGCAGTTCGCGCACCGCAATCTGGTCGTGCATCGCGACATCAAGCCCGCCAACATTTTGATCGAGCGCAAAGGTACGCCGAAGCTGCTCGACTTCGGCATCGCCAAGCTGCTGGCGCCCGAGAGTCTCGCGCACACGCTGGCCGTGACGCGTTTGCAGGAGCGCATCATGACTCCGGAAAATGCCGCACCGGAGCAGGTGCTGGGGCGGCCGATCACGACCGCGACGGATATCTATACACTCGGTGTGCTGCTCTATCAGCTGCTGACCGGACGCTCGCCCTACCGGCTCATGAGTTTCAGCCAACTGCAGCTCGAGCGGGCGATCTGCATGGACGATCCGGTGCGGCCGAGCCAGATGGCGATCTCCAAGCTCAGTGGCGAGACCGAGGTCGATCGTAAGCGGGTCGCGCAGAAGCGCGGCCACACGCCGGCCAAGCTGCGTGCCGAATTGAGCGGCGATCTCGACGCGATCGTCGCGATGGCGATGCGCAAGGAACCCGAACGACGCTATCCGTCGGTCCAAGCATTCGCCGAGGACGTGATCCGTCATCTGTCACGCCGGCCCGTCACGGCGCGCCAAGGCGACTGGCGCTATCATGCGGTCAAATTCGCGCGACGCAATTATGTCGCCGTGCTTGCGGGTTTGGCCGTCGTCATCGGTCTTACCGCGATCGCCGGCCTCACGCTCTGGGAGAATCATCGCATCGCGCTCGCGCGCGACGCCGCCGCTCAGGAGCGCGACCGTGCGCAACAAGTCTCGGCGTTTCTCGTCGATGTATTCTCCCAGGCGGATCCGTTCAGGGCACAGGGGCATGACACGACCGCAAAGGAACTGTTGGACCGGGGTGCGCAGAAAATCGTCGGCAACCTCAGCCTGCAGCCGGAAGTGCGCGCGGAATTGCTCGAGAGCATCGGTCTCGCCTACCGCCGCCAAGGCCTCACGGAGCCCTCGATCGCCCTGTTGGAGCAGGCGGTCGAGATCCGGCGTCACCAGCATCCCATCGACAACCGGCGGCTCGCCGCCGCACTCGCGAACCTTGCAACCGCGCTCTCGGAGGCGGGACGCCTCCCCTCGGCCGAAGCCTGTCTCGTCCAAGCCCTGGAGCTCTTGGGGGGTGGTGGCGGCTCCGATGCGCTCGAAAAGGCCGATATCTTGACGCAATACGGGCATCTGGCGCTCAACGCCGAAAGTCAACCGGACAAGGCGCTGAAACTGTTCAACGAGGCCCTCGACATCGCCACCACCGCAGCCGATTTTCCGGCCTTGCAGCGCGGGGATATCGTCAACGGCCTGGCAACCACGGCGCTTTGGCAGGGCAATTTCCAACAGGCAGAACGCTACCAACGCGAGGCCTTGGCGCTTTACCAGGAAACGACCACGCACGATTATCCGGATCGGGCAGTCGTGATGGCGGCCCTGGGCTACACCCTGACGAAACTCGGAGCTTACGCCGAAGCCGAACGCAACCTGCGCGAGGCGCTCGACATCGAGAGGCGGGTCTTCGGGCCCACCGACCGTCGCATCGCCGAGATTCAGTCGACGTTCGGCGCCGTCTACGAGCATCAAGGCGATCTGCCGCGTGCGATCGAGGCGGCCACAGAAGCGGCATCCATCTGGGCGCAGAGCCGCGGCAAAGATAACTATCTCACGGGTTGGTACCTCGAAGGTTTGGCGCGGCTCTATCTCAAGGCGGGTAACATCGAAGCGGCGGAGAGCAATCTGCGCGCCGCCATGACGATCTACGCGGCGTCGCTGCCGGCGCGCCATCTCTACATTGCCGCGGCCCACGGCGAACTGGGCGAGATCGACCTGCGCAAAGGCGATCTGGCGGCGGCGGAGACCGAAATGCGCGCTTCGCTGGACATGACGCGTGCGCTCGTCGGGGAGGAGAGTTGGCGGACGGCGCGCGCCCAAGCCGGACTCGGCTGGGTATTGATCTCGGCCGGCAATTTTGCCGAGGGCGAAACCCTCTTGAAGGCCGCCCAGTCCATTCTGCTCGCGGGCCTCGGGCCGCGCGATGAAGCGGCGCAAGAGGCAACCGAACGCCTGGCGGAGTATTATCGCGCCCACCATCGCGATGACGAGGCCGACAAGATCAAGGCCGCGCTCGCGACCAAATAACACGCGCCGTTCGACACCGGGCCGGGAACTATCGCGCTGCGTCGGGGTCCGCACCCACGTGTTCGCTGCTTTGTCGTTGCTTTGTAATTTGCTAGGAGAGCCGATGTATAAGGGGAAACTGAGTGTCCTGCTGCTCTGCTTCGTGGCGACCGCCGTCGCGCTCCTGGGCGGACCGGGCGCCGTGCATGCCGGTGCACGCGAAGACGCCTGCTTGTTGACGGCGACCGAGGTCCTGCAGGAAGTCGAGGGGATGCCGGATCAACGTTTGCCCGATCTGTTGCTGCAGCGGGCCTATGGCATCGCCGTGATCCCCGATGTCGACAAAGTGGCGTTCTTCTTCGGCGGTCGCCGCGGCAAGGGAGTCTTGGTCGTGCGCGACACTCTGACCGCGCCCTGGAGCAACCCGAGCTTCATCACCTTGACGGGCGGCAGCTGGGGTCTGCAGGTCGGTGCGCAAAGCTCGGATATCATCCTCGTGTTCACGACCAAGACCGGCATCGAGGGCATCGCCGGCGGCAAACTTACGCTGGGCGCGGACGCCTCGGTCGCGACCGGGCCCGTTGGCCGGCAGGGCTCGGCGGCAACCGATCTGAATTTCAATTCCGAGATCTACTCGTATGCACGCACGCGCGGACTGTTCGGCGGCATCGCGCTCGATGGCAGCGTCATGAAAATCGATCGTTCGGCGAACGCGTCCTTCTACGGCAAGAGCGGTGTGACCGCAACCGAGATCTTCTCCGGCCAGGCGCCCGTGGCGCCGGAGTTCGCGCAGCGCTTTCTCACCCGCCTCGCGCAATCGACGGGCACGGCGTCGCGCCCCTCACCGGTCCCGCAGGCGGATCAAGCCGCCAATCCGGCCGCCGGTGCCACGGCCCAGGCGCCCGCGAGCACGGCGCCGCGCACCTATCCCCTCGAGCAGCAAACGCAGAGCGTCGAACATCCGACGAACTGAGGCGTGGGCCGTTACAGGCCCATCCGCTGCAGTTCGGGCTGCTTGTCGATGAATTGATGTTTGAGCGCCGCACCGACGTGCAGCGCGAGCAGCACGTACAAGGCATAACCGCTCCAGGTGTGGAATGCGCCGAACAGACCATGCAGGGATTCGCGCGTGGTCGGATCGAGATGCAGGATATAGGGAATGCGCGGCCACTCGACCAGGTTGAACAAGCGCATCGGGTGACTGGCCGCGTCCTTCCAAGCGGAGTCGTGCATCCATCCGGTCACGGGCAGCGCGATGATGATCACGTAAAACACGGCATGACCGATGTGTGCGGCGATGCGCTCCCAACGCGGATAGCTCGCCGGCAGCGCCGGCGGCGGGTGGCCGAGGCGCCAGAGCAAGCGTAACAAAACCAAACCGAGCACCGTGATGCCGATCGACTTGTGCGCGTCGATGACCGGGCGCACCCAGGCATCCGGCAGCGAGTCGGCAGAGAGGCCGGCGACCACGTTGGCGATGATCAGGACCGCGATGAGCCAGTGCAGGACGACCGCAACACGCGTGTAGCGGGCCACGGGCAGGTTCATTGCGCGTTCACCTCGGCGAGGGCGACGCTCGGGGTCACGCCCCACTGGTGGCGCCGGGTGATGAAAGCACACCATCCCCAGGTGGCACCGGCGTGGCGCAGGACTTGAAAACTGAACGGCTCCACCAAGGCCGATAACAAGGCCATCCCGAAGCCGCCGAGACCTGCCCGCTGCCCGGTCCAGCGTGAGTAAATATGGACCCACCACAAGTGAAAACCGATGTCGATGAGGATTTTCGTGCCGATCACCACGGCGACCGGAAGCACGATCGTGAGGCGCCCGAGCGCCGCGAAGCTGAGCAGCAGCACGAGCGCGGTCAGCCCGTAGATCGGCTGCATCGTATCGATCGCCTTGATCGGCAGCATCCAGCGTCCGACGCTGCCGTAGCGGCCGTTGAAGGTCATGTCGCAGTTCCAATATTGGGTTTGCAGGAATCCTGCGAACCAGCGACGCCGCTGCCTGAGGAAACTCGGCAAGGTCCCCGGTGCATCGGTGATCGCCTGGGGCGTGCTCAAGACTCGCACCTGCCAGTCCAGTTCATGGTCACGGCCATATCGATGCAGCCGGTGAATCAATTCGTAGTCCTCGACCAGGCATTCGGGGTCGAATCCGCCGACGTGCAGCAGGGCCGAGCGACGGAACCCGGCGAACGCGCCCGACACCAGCAGCAAGGCATCGGAACGCATCCAGGCAATGCGGGAGCAGAAGGCACGCATGTACTCGTAGGTCTGAAACCACTGAAAAACTCCCGCGAACGCGCCGCTCGCGCACACGGGACGAATCACGCAGCAAGCCGCGACCATGGCCGGCGCAGCCGCGAACTCGCGACGCAGTTGCGCGAGTGCGCCCGGCGCGAGCTTGGTGTCGGCGTCGATCGTGACGATGAGTTCGGTCTGCAATAATGCGAGTCCCGCATTCAGGGCGCGCGCCTTGCCGCCGTGCACGTTGCACCAGACCTTGAGGCCCGGATGGCGGTCCGAGTGCCCCAGGGGCGAGTCCGCGACCCAGCGCACACCATAAGCCTCGCCGAGCATCTTGAGCGTGCCGTCGCGCGAACCGTCGTCGACGACGAGCAAGACATCGCCCTCGGCCAGTTCCGGCAGCAAGGCGTCGAGCGTCGAGGGCAGCGCGGGTGCTTCATTGAACGCGGCGATCACGATGCCGAGGCCGGGAGCCGGGCCCGTGAAATCGGCGGCGGCGATCGGCGCCGCTCGCTCGCGGTGAATGAACGCCGTCTTGCGCGCGATGCAGACCAGCAACCACGTATCGTAGATCACGTACAAGAGTCCAACGGTCCAGGCGAACACGCCCTGCGCGAACCACGCCGCGATCGTCACCATGACCCACAGCGCGACCACGGCGCCATAGATCAACAGGCTGCGCCAGGAGACGCGCGGCTTGGTAAAGCGGGGCGAGACGTGGCGCAGAGTCGCCGCGAGGTCCTGGGCGGCGAGGTCTTGGGCGGAGAGTTCCTGCGCCACGCGCTCCCGGGCGGCGAGTTCCCGTGCCACGAATTCCTGTGCCGCGCCCTCGCGGGTAGCCGGCATCACCACCAGCCCCGCCATTTGAACCACACGATCGGCAGGATCGTGCTCAGTGCGATCAGCCCCAAGCCGTAGGCGTAGCCGTAGGTCCAGCTGAGTTCCGGCATGTTGTGAAAATTCATGCCATAGAGACTCGCGATGAACGTCGGCGGGATGCCGACCACGGAGGCGATCGTGAGTACTTTGAAGATTTCGTTCTGCTCCGTGTTGATGAATCCGAGCACCGCATCCAGCAGAAATTGCACCTTGCCCGAGAGATGCGACTCGAAATCGGTCAGGGAGTTCACGTCCTGCCGCACGGTCTTCAAGCGTGTTTGGATGTCTTGGTGCAACCAGACGCCCTGGGTGTCGGCGGCGAAGCCGGACAGCCTTTGCAGAGCCGTCAGACTCTCGCGGATTCGTGACAGACTCTCGCCGGCATCGCCCACCTGGACCAGCATCTCACGCAGCAACTGATTGGCGCGCGCGACGCGCAGTGCGTGGCCACCCTGCGGGCGAAACACCTGGCGCGAAATCGTCGCGAGCTGCGCCGAGATCCGCTCGAGATAATCGGCATCCGTATCGACGAGGGCCTCGAGCAGCATCGTGAAGGTCGCCGCACTGTCGGTGCAGCGCGAATCAGCCGCGATGCCTTCGCGGACCCGTGCGAACGAATGCAGTTCTACATAACGCAGCGTGACCAGCACCTCGGGCGTGAGCACGAACCCGATCGGACTTGGCGCGCTCTGCGGCTCCTTGAGCGGGGCGGTCGCCGGCATGCTGAGGTAGAGTGTATTGCCCTCGACCCGCAGGCGGCTCGAGTTCTCGATCTCGTCGAGTTGCGCGCGCGTCGGCAAATGCAGGCCGTATTCGCGTTCGACCGCGGCGACTTCCGTCGCGGTCGGTTCGAACAGATCGACCCAAAAAGCCCGCGTCGATGCGCCGGCCTGGGCCCCGCTGGCGGGATATGAATAACGCATGACCCATGGTCGCGGATGCCCCCCGGCTTTGCAACCCGACGGCCTTGGGCCATTCCGGTCATTACCTGAGCGGGGAATGCTAAGATCGCGCCATGAATGCCTCGACCGGTACGGTGGCAGTTCCCGCTAGCGCACGGCAATGGCTCGACGCGCTGGTGAGCGGAGCCTGCGATGCGCCGAGCTTTTTGCGCGGCGTCGACACCCTCGTGCAAACTTCCGCGGATGAAGCTTGGGAAGTGCTCTCGCTGCTCGACCAATACTATCGCCGCGGCAAGCTGCCGCTGGACCAATTCCGTTCTTTGAAAGCGCACATCGACCGCATCGCGCTCGCCGCGACGCGCGACGCGGCAATTTTGCCCAGACCCAAGGTCGTGGCCGAGCCGGCGGCAGCGGCAGTACCGGCAGCACCGGCAGTAGCGCCAGCACCGGCAGTCGCGCCAGCACCGGCAGTCGCGGTGGCACCGGCGGTAAACGCCGCAATCGCGCAGATCCTACGCGGCAAGCACGCGCCGGCCGATGTGCCGGACGCACCCGCCGAGCCGCTTGTCCCACCGGCCGAAGGGCGCGGCGCGGCCGCCGAGGCGCGGCTCGGGACGGCCGATGCAGGGGATGCGCCGGTCGAAGCGGAACTTGCGCCCAACGACGTAACCGCTCCGCCGACCCACGTGCACGTGGCACCGGCGCAGGGCGCTCCCAGCGTCGGCACCGTGCTGCGCGGCCGCTATGAACTCGTGGGCGTACTCGGCCGGGGCGGTATGGGCACGGTGTTCGAGGCTGTCGATCGTTTTCGCGTCGATCTTCCGCAAGCCCCGCATCGCCTGGCGATCAAGGTCATGCACACGGTGGTCACGGACCGACCGGAACTGTTCGACGAGTTGCGCAGCGAATTCCAACACCTGCAATCGCTGTCGCATCCGAACATCGTCCGCGTGCACGAGTTCGATCGTGACGGCGAAACGGCTTTCTTCACGATGGAGCTGCTCAACGGGACACCGCTCAACCGTCTCTTCGGTACGCGTAAGGACGCACCGATCACGCGTCCGTACGCGCTCGCGATCATTCGCGACATCGGTGCCGCCGTGGCGCACGCGCATTCGCGCAATGTCGTGCATGGCGATCTCAATCCGCAAAACATTTTCATCACGCAGGCCGGCGAAATTCGCATCTTGGATTTCGGCGCAGCACACAAATTGAAACGAGGGCCCTGGGTTTCCGATTTCGAAACGGACCCGCAAGTATCTTCGGCGACGCCTGCGTTCGGCAGCTGCCAGGTGCTGGAAGGCGAAACCGCGGACGTGCGTGACGACCTATTTTCGTTCGCCTGCGTCATTTACATGCTCTTGACCGGACGGCATCCCTTCCAGAGTCGCACGGCTATCGAAGCCCGCAGCTTGCGCGTCATTCCCATGCGTCCCGCAGGCCTGACGCCGCGTCAGTGGCGGTGGCTGCGCGCCGGTTTGGCGTTCGAGCGCGAGCGCCGGCCCCTGGACGTGGAGCAGTGGCTGCGCGACCTGCGACTGCGCGGTGCGGCGGCCCACCTGCCGAACCTGGCCGCGCTTGCGAGTGAACCGCCGCGTCGGAATTTCTCCGGCTTTTATCTGGCGCTCGCGCTCGGATTGGTCGCACTCGCCGGTATCGCTCTGTGGACCAAGACCAAACACGATGCGCCCGTCGGCATCGACTTGGCACCGACAACCCCGACTGACGCCCCCGCGGAAAGCGACGCCACGACCGCAACGGGCAGCAGCTCGGACGCGCAGCCTGCCGCGGCGCCCGCGCCGCCGGAGTCCGCCGCGCCCGCCATCGTCGATACGCCGGACCGCCAGCCACCGCCGCACGAGCTGCCGCCTGCGGCGGCAGTTCCCGCGCCCCCCGTGGTGCGTGCCCCAGCGGTGCCGGCCGCGGTACCGCCGCGCTCAATGACGGCTCGCGTGGTGGCCGCGCCCAGTCCCGTCGCAACCAGTGCCGCGGCAACCAGTGTCGCGCCACGCGCGCGCATCGAATTGACCGCGGCGACGATCGAGGTCGTGCCGGGCGAACCCGTTGCACGAGTCACCCTGCGGCGCAAAGGCAATTTGAAGGGCGTCGTCAGCTTCATGTGGTGGACGGAACCTGGCACCGCCAAGTCCGGTGTCGATTTCGCGGCGTTCGCGCCGCATCTCGAACACATGGGCAACAACCAGAGTCTCGATACCTTGTTGATTCCGATCGTCTCGAATCCGGCGCGCCGCGAAGAACGCAGCTTCTATCTGGTCATCGACGATGCCGGTCCCGATGCCGGCGCTGCGGTCCTCGGGCGTACCACCGCGATGATCACGCTTTTGCCCTAGCAGCCGTCTGCGGCTGAAAACCACGAAAGCGTGGTTCCCCGCTGTCTCGCCGCCGTCGCTCGCGCATAACGCGATCGATCTCACAGAACCTCGACGAGCCAATTCAGTTTCCGGCGCCCAGGCCGTCTTCAAAGATCTGCGGAGCGACGCAGGTTTTCGGAGACCGGTGCATGAGGGGGCGAGCGACAGCCGGCAATCGTCGACACCGCATCCTGGCAGGCAGTCTCGTCTGGCTCGGCTTGGCTTGCGGCGCAGTTGCGTCGGCAGAGGCCACGCCGCTGAGCGGCAATGTGCACAGCCTGGCGCAGGCTCGCTTCGACCGCGGCGCCGTGCCCGCATCCGCGCAGCTGAACGCGCTCGAGCTCGTGCTACGACGCAGCGCGGCGGGCGAGGCAGCGCTCGGTGCCTTCCTCGCCGCGCAGCAAGACCCACACAACGCGCAGTACCACGCATGGCTCAGTCCGACGCAGTTCGGCGCACGTTTCGGTGCCGATGCGCAGGACATCGCGACGCTCGCGACGTGGCTGAGCGCGCAAGGCTTTCAGGTGCTGGGCCCCAATCCGGGCCACACGCGTCTGGTATTTCGCGGCTCGGTGGGCCAAGTCCAGACCGCGTTCCATACCGTCATCCACTACTTCGACGTCGACGGCGCGCTGCATTATGCCAACGTGACGGCGCCGCAAGTACCCGCTCGGTTCCTGCCCTTGCTGCGTGGCATCCGCGGCCTGCATGATTTCGCGCCGCATCCCGGCGCGCGCGTGCGACCGGCGCCCGCGGGCTTGCCGCAATGGCAAAGCAGTCCCGGTCACGATTACGTCGGTCCGGCAGACTTCGCCACGATCTACGACCTCACCCCACTCTACGCCGAAGACCTCTCCGGGGCCGGTGTCACGATCGCGATCGTCGCCCAGAGCGACTTCGACCCCGCGATACCGCAAGCGTATTGGCAGGCCCTCGGCGTGGCCGCCGGCCAACAGATCAGCGCGCTCAAAGTTCCGAACGGCTCGGATCCGGGGCGCACCGGCGACGGCAATGAGGACGAAGTCTACCTCGATCTCGAAATCGCCGGCGGTCTCGCGCCGGGTGCTCATCTACTCGTGGTCAGCGACAGCGACGCGATCACTGCGGCCGAGTACGCCGTCGATCAGGATCTCGCCGCGATCTTGAACGTGTCGTTCGGTGCGTGCGAGACGGCCGACGGCACGGCGAATGCGACCGTCAACGATCTCTGGCAACAAGCCGTCGCTGAAGGCATGACGGTCGTCGTGTCGGCCGGTGACGATGGCTCCGCCGATTGCGATTCCGCGCGCAGTTTCACGCAGGGCGCTGCCGCGATCGACGGCCTAGCCGTCAACGGCCTTGCATCGCCGCCCTCGGCGCTGGCCGTCGGTGGTACCGACTTCGACCCGACGCATGCGCAAGACTGGGCGACGACGAACACGATCGGCACGCTCGCGACTGCGCAGTCCTATCTGGCGGAAATGGTTTGGAACGATACCTGCACGAATTCGATCTACGCCCAGGACTACGGCTATTCCAGTGCGCTGGCCTTTTGTAATGCCGCTACCGTGGGCGGTAAGCCCAATCCCTATCTGCAAATCGCCGCCGGTGGCGGCGGCCTGAGCACTTGCAGTGTGCAGTCGGCGGGCGGCGCCTGCGCGGGCGGCTATGCGGCGCCCGTTTGGCAATCGGGTGTCACCGGCCTCGGCGGCTGGACCGTTCGTGCGCTGCCCGACGTCGCGATGCTCGCGACCAGTTGGTTGCTGTGCAGTTATGAGAGCGCGAGCGATCCTTGCAGTCCGAGCACGGGGCGTTTCTTGGTGAGCGGCGGTACCTCGGCGGCGGCTCCTGCGGTCGCCGCGATCTTGGCGCTGCTCGATCAGTCGAAAATAGGCAGCGGCAATCTCGATGGTCGCCAGGGCCTCGTCGCGCCGATGTTCTATGCGCTCGCGGCGCTCGAGTACGGCACGACGAGCACACCGAACGCGACGGGCTTGAGCGAATGCAACTCGAGTCAGGGCGCCGCCGGCGGCACGGACTGTGTATTCCATGACATCACCGTCGGCAGCATTGCCGTACCCTGCCAGGTCTCGGCGTGGGTGGGTCCGCCTGCCGGCGGCGTGCCCGCCGGTAACTGCGCGAGTGCGGGCGGCGATGCGTTCGGGCTCATCAGCTCGTCGGGTGCGGCAGCCTACGCCGCGGGCTCGGGCTACGATCTCAGCTCAGGCTTGGGCAGCATCGATGCGGCGAATCTCGTCAATGGCGACCGCTCGCCGTCACCACCCACGAGCCTGACCGCAACGAGCAACGCCACCACGGTCACCTTGACCTGGACTGCCGTCGCCCGGGCATCGAGCTACGACGTCTACAGCGGCACGGCCCCGGGCCAGGAGGGCGCGACCGCGGCGCAAACCGCGATCACGGGAACGAGCGCGACGCTTGCGGGCTTGTCCTCCGGCACGACCTATTACTTCACCGTCAAGGCCGTTTCTGCGCAGGGCAGTTCGGCCGCATCGAACGAAGCCGAGGCGACGACCGTGCCGGCGCCGCCGACCGCGGTCAATGCGAGTGCCGCGGGCAGCACGATCACCGTGTCCTGGAGTGCGAGCAGCGGCGCAACGGGCTATAGCGTGCTGCAGATGACCACGACCGGTGAGGCGTCGGCGACACCGATCAAGACCGGTTTGACGACGACGAGTTATGCAGTCAGCGGTCTCGCCCCCGGCACGGACTACAGCTTCTCGGTCGTCGCCGACAACTCCGCCGGAACCTCCGCCGCATCCACGGCGGCGAGCGCGGTGATTCCGCCCGACGCACCGACCAATCTCACCGCGACTGCGGGCAACGGCTCGGTGAGTCTGTCCTGGATCGCGGCCGGCGGCGCGACCAGTTACACCGTCTATTCAGGCAGCAGCGCGGGCGGCGAGTCGACGACGCCGTTGCAGAGCGGCATCACGAACACGACCACGAACCTCACCGGCTTATCGAGCGGTAAGGCCTATTATTTTCGCGTCGTCGCCGTCAACCCCGGCGGTAGCTCCGGCGTCTCGAACGAAGCCAGCGCCACGCCGACGGCAGCGAGCAAAGGCGGCGGTGCACTCGATGGTCGCAGCTTGGGCGCGCTCCTCCTGCTGTTCGGCTTGCGTCTGCGCAGGATCCGCGCAAACCGCTGATCCGCCGCCGCGCTCCGCGCGTAGGTCCCTCAAGGCAGATACCAGCTCGCGAACTCGGGCCCGTCTTGCACGCTAAAGTCCTCGGGCAGGGCAAAGCGCTGCTCGACGGGGACGCCCGTCTTGATCGAGTGCAGTTCGATCTGGGTCGTGAGGCTGTCGACGTCGAACACGCGGATGATCAGCGGAATGCCACCGAGTGAGGCGATGTCCGGCCACCACGGCGCCACGCCGAGGTCGACCCCAAAGGCGAATTGCGCGCCCTCCCGAAACCGACTCAAGGTCTGCAAACCGCTCCAGATCTCGGCGCCCCCGGCCACGGACGCAAGCGGCGCGACGCAGAACTCCAGGCGTTTGACGCCGTTCTCACGCTCCTCCCAAATCCGGCAATCATGGCCGTCGACTGTTTCGAATCGCACGGTGACCCGGAAATCGCGCGGCGCCGCCTCGGTCAGCCGGCGCTCGATCGCGCGCATGTCATCGGCTTTGCGCTGCGCCTCGGCGCGGTCCTGCGGCGCTGCCGCGGCGGCCGCCGCATCGAGTTGTTTCACGGCATTGGCGTAGCGAGCCGTGAAGTCGGCGGTGGTCGCCGACTTCAGCACGTGCACGGTGCGCTGGCGCGCATCGATCACGAACATCGTCCGGTCCTTGAACAGAAGCCCAAGACTGCTACCCGCGCCGCCGACTCGCACTTCGCCATGGTCGACGAAATATTCGCGCGGCACCGGTTTGCCTACCGGGGCATTGACGGGCACCGGCGCGAGCGAGGGATCGACCGCTTCGACGCTGAACTCGTAGCTGACACCGGCGCGCGCAAGCACCGGCAAGCACAGCAGCAGGAGCCGAACGGGCCGCAGCCTCGGCACGCCGGCCTCAGGCGGCTCGGGCCACGTTGAGGCGCGAATGGCGCATGCCGTAAATCAGGTAGGTCAGGATCGCGAATGCCATCCAGACGGAGAACACACGCAAGGTCATGGAGGACAGCCCCCGCATGATGAAAGCGCAGGCGGCAACGCTCAACCCGGGCACGAGGTAGGGACCGAAGGGCACGCGAAATCCGGCCGTGGGCGCCGCCGCTTGCTTGTGCCGCAGGACCGGCACGGCGATCGACACCACGCTGAAGGCGGTCAGCGTGCCCATGCTTACCATATCCCAGAGAAACTCCGAATCGACGAGTCCGGCCACCAAGGACACCATCATGCAGACGATCACGGTGTTGCCGACCGGGGTTCGCGTGCGCACATTGATGCGCTGGAACAGATGCGGAATGAGGCCATCGCGGCTGATCGCGTAGAGGATCCGCGTCTGCCCGTAGATCGACAGCAAGGTCACGCTGAACACCGAGATCACCGCACCCGCGGACAACACGATCGCGGGCCACGCACGTCCGGTCACGTTCTCGAGGATCACGCTCAAACCCGCCTCCTGCCCGGCGAACTTCGCGGCCGGTTGCGCGCCGATCGCCGCGATCGCCACGAGCATGTAGAAGGTCGTGACGATCAGCAGTGCGGCAATGATGCCGATCGGCACATTGCGCTTCGGGTTCTGCACCTCTTCACCCGCACAGGCAACGGTATCGAGCCCGATGAACGAGAAGAACACGGTGCCGGCCGCGGCCGTGACGCCGAGCATGCCGCCGAAGCCCTTGCTCTGATCGGGATTGAAAAACGGAAAAAAGTTCTGCGCCTCGAAGCCGGAGAAGGCGATCACCGCGAAGAACACCAGGATGCCGAGTTTGATCAACACCATGACGGCATTCGTGGTCGCCGACTCCTTGGTGCCGCGGCTGAGCATGAGGCCGCACAGCACGACCAGGATCACCGGCGGAAGATTGAATCGCCCGGGATGGATTTCGGCGCCGTTCGGTCCGGAGACGAGCAGCGGCGAGCGCCAGGCCGCGGGGATCTGCCAATGCACGGCGTTCTCGAGAAAATTATTGAGATAGTCGGACCAGCCGATCGCGGTTGCGCTGGCCGCAAGTCCGTATTCGAGCAGCAGGCAGGCCGCCATCACGAAGGCCGCAAACTCGCCGATCGTGGCATAGGCAAACGAATACGAGGAACCCGAGGCCGGGATGCGGGCGGACAGCTCCGCGTAGCAAAGTGCGGTCAAACCGGCCGTCGCGGCCGCAATCAGAAAGGACAGGATCACGGACGGCCCGGCTTTCGGGACCGCCTCGACCATCGTGAAGAAGATGCCCGTGCCGATCGTCGAGCCGACGCCGATCATCGTCAAAGGAAACAGTCCGAGGCTGCGCTTCAGCGTGTCGCCGCCGTGGCTGCCTTCGGCCGGCGCGCTGCGCTCGACGGGTTTCGTGCGGCCGAGCTGCTGCAGGAAGGTCTGTATCACGAACCCGAGAATAGCAGATGCAGGACGACCCGCAACGGACTCGCAAACCTGCGGTGTCGGCCGCTACTGCCCGTTCGTCTGCGCCTGCGTCGGGTCACAGTGGGCGAGAATCTCGGCGACGTCGATGCGCAGGACGTTGCCGGCGTGATAGTCCGTGAGCCACAGGGACCCGTGGCCGAGACCGAGCGAATCGCCACCGGCGCCGGTCCACTGACACACGCGGGCGCCAGGGCCCACGCCGACCAGTGACAGCGGCATGCGTTGCATCGTCGTCCAAACGATCCCGGATCCGAAGCCGATGTCGCCACCATGTCCGGGCGTATGCAGGGCAATCGTTTCCACGAGCTTCGCAGCACCGGTATCGATGCGCGTCAGCGTGCCGTCGCCCTGATTGAGCGTCCAGACGGCCCCGGCGCCGGCGGTGAGAAAACGCGGGCCGGGTCCGGTCTGCGCCGAACTCTGCACGGCGCCCGTCGTCGCATCGACCACCGTCAATTCCGCGCCGTCTGCGCGCGTGATCCAGATTCGCCCATCCGCATAGAGCGGGTTGTAGGAGCCGGGCGGAACCCGGATCCGCTGGCGAATTTTGCCGCTGATCGGATCGATGCGCGCCAGCGTGCCTTGCTTGTTGATGAACAGCCAGACACTGTCGGGGCTCGTCGCGATGCCCCCCTCCGGACCCGCCGGGCTGATCGGCAGCGTACGGCGCACGCGGCTCGTCTCGAGGTCCACCTCCACCAAACTCCCGGGTCGACCGCACAAGGGCACCCAGAGACTGCCGAAGCCCAGAGCGAGACCGGCACAGGGCTCACCCTGGAGCGGAACCAGCGCGGTCCGGGTATTCGTGGCCGGATCGATGCGATGCACGGCATACGGGCCCGTGCCGCCGACCCAAACGGCCTCGGGCGTGACGGCGACCCAATCGGCGGTCCGTCCCAGGTGGATTTGCGCGGCCACCTTGAGTTCGGCGATGCGCCGCACCGAGGCTGGGCTTGCCGCGATCGATGCCGGCAAGAACACGGGCGCGGCCGATGGCAGCATTGCAGACGCGGCGGACTCCGGCGCATCCGCAGCCCCTGTGTCCTGCGCAAACGCGCCCGAGCTCGCGATCACGGGCGCCAACAACGCCAGCATCAGACCGGGCATTGGACGAACAATCCGCTGGGCGATTTTTTGTGGCTGGGACAAGCGTTCAGACGGGGGCATTGCTGACTCCATGTCGGCTGAAGCGCGATTCTAACGCGAACGGCCGCGAATGGATTCGCAACCGTCGGTAACCAACGCCTGGATCGAGGTTCGCGGTCCCTAAGGCTTGGTTTGGCCCAAAACCGGCGGCTGCTGCACTTCGGGCGTCGGCGCAGAGTCTACCGGCAGCACGGGCAGGTGATAGGCATCGACCTTGCTCGCTGAGGCTTCGGCCGCCCGCAACCGATCCTGGGCCTGGCGCAACGCGTCCCGGCTGCGCTCGAACTCCTCCTGCCGCTTGTCCACGTCGACGCGCTCGTTTTGCACGGCAAGCCGCACCGCGGCCGCCCGCGCCGTCGCACAATCGGGATCTTTGAGGGACATCTGCTGATTGGCGTTACATTTCATGAGCAGCCCATCGAGGGCGACTCGATCATCCATCAAATCGTCGACCGTGGCAGGCGGGGTGTGCGGATGGCTGCAGGCAGCCAGTCCCGACCAAGCGAGGCAGGCGCAGGCGTAACGGCTCCAAATTCGGTGCTTGATTGACATAGGCTTCTCGCCGCTATCGTACGCAAAAGCCTGGGGTTCCAGCGGCCGAGAGCTGTGACACAGCTCACGACTTGACAATGTTCCTGGCGTTTCGACCACGACGCAGCGCCGCGCCCGAGTGTGGCTATTTTGCATAACGGTTTGACCGCGCTTCAGGGCATGTGTACCGTTCTCTTGCTTATGGCGTCCGCAAAATCCGAAAATGAGGCCAAGCCCGTCGATTTCGAATCCGCGATGCGCGATCTCGAAGCCATCGTCGAGCGTTTGGAACAAGGCGACTTGCCTTTGGAAGAGTCCCTCGCAGCGTTCGAACGGGGTGTGAATCTCACCCGAAGCTGTCAGACCGCGCTCAAAGAAGCCGAACAGAAAGTGGAAATATTACTCAAGAAAACCGGTGAACCTGTCGTTGAAAACTTCAATCCCGACGAAACTTGAGTCGACCGCCTTAGGCTCCGCGACGGATCAGATCAACCTTCGTATTCGCGATTACCAGGCGCGGGTCGAGCGCGTTCTCGATGCGGCGTTGCCGACGGCGGAGCAGATTCCCGGGCGCCTGCACGAGGCGCAGCGTTATGCCGTGCTCGGCGGCGGCAAGCGTATGCGGCCGTTGTTGGTTTATTGCACCGGCGAGGCCTTGGGGCTCGACCCCGAGGCCTTGGATGGACCGGCCGGTGCCGTCGAACTGATCCACGCGTATTCGCTCGTCCATGACGATCTACCCGCGATGGATGACGACGACCTGCGCCGCGGCCGGCCGACGGTGCACCGCGCCTTCGACGAGGCGACCGCAGTCCTTGCCGGCGATTCACTGCAGGTGCTCGCCTTTTCCCTGCTCGCACATGCGCAGCATCCGAGTGTTACGGCGAGCGCGCGGCTGCGCATGATTCAGATCCTCGCCGACGCGAGCGGCACGGTCGGCATGGCCGGCGGCCAGGCCCTCGACCTCGCCGCGGTCGGCCAGGAACTGAGCCTGGCCGCGCTCGAGGCCATGCACCGCCTGAAGACCGGCGCCCTGATTCGGGCCAGCGTCTTGATTGCGGCTGCGGCTGACGAGTCGCTGAGCGCCGCAGCGCACGACGCGCTCGACGGCTATGCCCAGGATATCGGCCTCGCCTTCCAGATCCAGGACGACATTCTCGACGTCGAGGGCAATCCGGAGGACCTGGGCAAGAACACCGGCATGGACGCGGCGCGATCGAAACCCACGTACCCCAGCTTGATGGGCTTGCAAAACGCCAAGGATCGCGCTCAGACGCTGAAAAACCGGGCTCGCGAACGTCTCGCACCCTTCGGTCAACGCGCCGAGATTCTCGCCTGGCTTGCCTCTTACGTCGTCGATCGTCGAGTTTAGTCCGGCGCCACGGTAAACTATCCACAAATGACTTTAGCCAACGACTTTCCAATTCTGTCCCAGATCCAAAGCCCGGCGGACCTGCGGGCCCTGCCGCGTGGCGAACTCGTCGCGGTCGCGGACGAGCTGCGCCGTTACCTGGTCCACACCGTCAGCCAGATGGGCGGCCATTTCGCGGCGGGGCTGGGCACCGTCGAATTGACCGTCGCGCTGCACTACGTGTTCAACACCCCGGACGACCGCCTCGTCTGGGACGTCGGTCACCAGGCCTACCCGCACAAGGTGCTCACGGGACGGCGCGATTCCTTGCGCACGATCAAGCAGCGCGGTGGCCTCGCGCCCTTCCCGACGCGTTCGGAAAGCGAGTACGACACCTTCGGCGTGGGTCATTCCAGCACCTCGATCAGTGCCGCCCTGGGGATGGCGATCGGCGCCGCAACGCGCGGCGAGAAACGCCGGGTCGTCGCCGTGATCGGCGACGGCGCGATGACCGCCGGCATGGCCTTCGAGGCGATCAACCATGCCGGCAGCCTCAACGTCGACCTGCTCACGATCTTGAACGACAACGACATGTCGATTTCCAACAACGTGGGCGCGATGTCGAATTACTTTGCGCGGGTGCTCTCGGGCAAGCTCTATGCGAACCTGCGCGAAGGCGGCAAGAAGGTGCTGCGCCAGATGCCGACGGTGTGGGAACTCGCGCGGCGCTCCGAGGCCCACATGAAGGGCATGATCCTGCCCGGGACCATTTTCGAGGAAATGGGCCTCAATTACATCGGACCGATCGACGGCCACGATCTGCACGCCCTGCTCGCGACACTCGAGAACATGCGCGATCTCAAGGGTCCGCAGCTGCTGCACGTGGTCACGCGCAAGGGCAAAGGCTATGCGCCCGCGGAAGCCGATCCGATCAAGTGGCATGGTCCGGGCCCGTTCGATCCGGCGAGCGCGACGATTTTCAAGGAAAAGAGCAGCGGTCCGAGCTACTCTCAGGTCTTCGGCCAATGGATCGGCGACATGGCGGCGCGCGATCCGCGGGTCGTCGCGATCACGCCCGCGATGCGTGAGGGCTCGGGTCTCGTCGAATTCGAGAAGAAATTCCCCGACCGCTATTTCGACGTCGGCATCGCCGAACAGCATGCCGTGACTTTCGCCGCCGGCCTCGCGTGCGAGGGCGTGCGCCCTGTCGTCGCGATTTACTCAAGTTTCCTGCAGCGTGCCTATGATCAATTGATCCACGACGTCGCGCTGCAAAATCTGCCCGTGGTCTTTGCGGTCGATCGCGCCGGCTTGGTCGGCGGCGATGGCGCCACGCATCAGGGCAGCTTCGACTTGAGCTTCATGCGCTGCATCCCGGGCATGGTGATCATGACGCCGAGCAACGAGGATGAGTGCCGGCAGATGCTCTACACCGCAACCACGCTCGACGCACCGGTCGCCGTGCGCTATCCGCGCGGCACGGGACCCGGTGTGCCGGTCCAGGCTGAAATGCGCGCCCTACCCGTCGGCCGAGGCGTCGTCGTGCGCGAGGGCCGCAGCGGCCTCGCCCTGCTCGCCTTCGGCAGCCTCGTCGCCAGCGCCGAGCGCATCGGCGAACGGCTCGATGCCACGGTCGTGAACATGCGCTACGTGCGGCCCATCGACGAGGATCTGATCGACCGGATCGCGGCCAAGAATCACCACCTGATCACGCTCGAGGAGAACGTGGTCGCGGGCGGCGCGGGCAGCGCCGTCGGCGAAGTCCTGGCCGCCCAGGGGCACCGGGTCTCGCTGTTGCATATCGGCATTCCGGACCGGCCGATCGCGCACGGCTCGCGCGAGGATTGTCTCGTCGAGGCGGGCCTGGATTTCGCCTCGCTCGAGCGCCAGGTGGATGCCTGGTGGCGGCCGCGCCTGCCGCGCGTCGTCGACGCGGCGAGCTAGGAACCTGAGCGGCGCGGGCTCGCCGGTCAGGCGGTCTGCAGCCGCCCGATCATGCTGCGCAGGAACACCTGATTGAAGCGCAGCTGACACTCGGTCGAGACTTGCTCGAGCAGCGTCGAGCTGACCTTCATGACCGTGACGTCACCGGCCGCACTGATCGTTGCGGTGCGCTTCGCGCCGCGCACATAGCTGGTCTCGCCGAAGCATTCGCCGGTGTCCAAGGACCCCAACGCCTTGCCGTGGCGCTGCACGGTGACGCGTCCTTGCACGATGATATAGAAGCGGTCGTCCATTTCGCCTTCCTTGACGATTTCCTCGGCATCGGCGTAGTCCTGCCAGCTGCTCGCGCGCAGCACTTCCCAGATCTCGCCATGCGAGAATTCGTGAAAGAACTTGAGCTTGCGCAACAGCCCGAACTGCTCCTGTTGATCGATGCGGTTGTATTGGGCGCGCAGCTTCTGATGCACCCGGGTCAGTTCGGCGGCGAAATCCAGTCCGGTCCGGTAGCGCTTTTCCGGATCCTTCTGCAGCGCCATCGCGGTGACGGTCTCCAGTTCCTCGGGAATCTCCGGCCGCAGCGTATGGATCGGCGGCGGCGTCGCAAAGACGATCTGGTGCAGGAGCTTCTGCAAGTTGCCGGCGCGAAACGGCCGCGTGCCCGTCAACAGTTCGTACATCACCGCGCCGAGCGAATAAAGATCGGAGCGATTCGTGAGCTCGATCGACTGGACTTGTTCCGGCGACATGTACGAGGGGCTGCCCGCGATCCCCTCGATGCGTGAAATCTCCGAATCGGAAACCAAGGCGATGCCGAAGTCGATGATGCGCACGTCGCTGTCGAGCGTGAGCATGATGTTGCTCGGTTTGATGTCCCGGTGGATCACGCCGCGGCTGTGCGCGTAGTGCAGCGCGCGGGCCGCTTTGTAGACCAGCTCGACGACATCGTCGATGCGCAGCAAATTGTCGGGCCGGCAGTACGCGGCGAGCGTGCGCGCCCCGTGCACGTGTTCCGTGACGATGTAGCAGTGGCCGTTCTCTTCGCCGGCGTCATAGATCGGCAAGATATTCGGGTGCTGCAGCATGCCGACCATGTGCGCCTCGGACAGGAACATCTTGCGGGCGATGCGTTTGCGGGTCTCGTCGGCATTGGGGTCGACGTTGTAGACCTTGATGGCGACGTCGCGACCGTAATAGGGATCGTGCGAGAGGTAGACGACGCCGGTGCTGCCGCGGCCGACCTCATTGATGATCGCGTACTTGCCGATTTTTTCCGGTAACGACGCTAGACCGGTCGTCGGCTTGGGGAAGGCTTTTGATCGGGGGGTATTCAAAGGTGGCCGCGCGCGCTGGAGCATTCAGTCGAATAGGTGCCCATCAGGATACTGGGGGGGGCCGGTGCAAACTGTGACTTGAGTCGAGGCTCAGCGAAAGTGGTCGTACCCGGCGACCCGGGGCTCATGGACGCGGCCGTCGAGGAGCCAGGAAACCCCGCTGCCGGCGCGCAATTCGCCGATCGCGGTCAGCGGCAGGTCGAGCCGCGCCGCCGCCTCTGCGAGAGCCTGGAATCGCTCGGGTGATACGGCCAGCAGCAATTCATAATCATCGCCGGCGCCCAGGGCCCAGTCGCGGGCTTGGACCGAATCTGTGATCGAGCGCAAGGCCGGTGAGAGCGGCAGGCGTTGCAGTTCGATCACGGCGCCGAGGCCGGACGCTGCGGCGAGCTTGGGCGCATCCGCCACCAAGCCGTCGGACAAATCCATGGCCGCCGAAGCGAGTGTCCGCGCCGCGCAACCGAAGGCGACGCGCGGCAGCGGATAGTCGAAACGACGGATCAGTGCTTCGCTCGCGGCGGGCTGCGCGGCGGCAACTGCCTGCGCCGCCGGCGTGGCCCGCGCTGCGAGCCACAGTCCCGCACCCGCATCGCCGAGGCTGCCGGTGACGACCAGCAGATCACCCGGCTGCGCACCGCTGCGGCGCAGTGCCGTGCCTGCTGCCACGGTACCCAGGAGTTGAATGCTCACCGTCAAGGGGCCGGCCGTCGTGTCGCCGCCCACGAGCGCGACGCTATGCTGCTCGGCGAGCGTGAAGAGACCGGACGCGAATCCCTGCAGCCACTCTGGATCTGCCCGCGGCAGGGTCAGGGCCAAGGTTGCCCAGGCCGGGGTCGCGCCCATGGCCGCGAGGTCGCTGAGGTTCACCGCGAGAGCGCGGTGGCCGATACTGTGCGCTGCCGTGCGCTCGAGAAAATGGCGACCCGCAACGATCGTGTCGACCGCGGCGACGAGTTCTTCGCCCGCCGGTACCTGCAGCAGCGCGGCATCGTCGCCGATGCCGAGAACGACGCCCGGCGGACCCGGGCTGCGCGCGTCGGCGCGCGTGAAGTAGCGACTGATCAGATCAAATTCGCCGAGACTCATGTGGCCTAGGCGAGCGACTGGCCATATTCGAGCGGCCGCAACTCCTGTGCCGCGCGGTCGAGCACCGCGTTGACGAACTTGTGCCCATCGGTGGCGCCGAACTGTTTGGTCAACTGCACGGCCTCCGACAGCACGACGCGGTACGGCAACTCGGGCTCGGCCTGCAATTCATGCAAGCCGAGCCACAGCACCGCATGTTCGATCGGATCGAGTTCCGCCGGCGGTATTTCCGACAGGCGCGCGAGCCCGAGATCCAAGGCGTCCCGGTTCGGGGCGATGCCCTCGAGTAGTCTGCGAAAGTAGTCGCGATCGACGCGCTCCGCTTCCGGATCCGCCGCGTATTCCTGATGCGTGTCCTGCCAGGGTCGTGGATTGATTTGCAGCTGATAGAGAGCCTGCACGGTCAGGCGGCGCGCGAGACTGCGCGCCCGGTGCACCGGCCCGCCACCGCGATCGCCGGGCGCCCGGTTGGCGGGCCCTCCCTTGTCCGCTGCGGCGCCTTTGACGGCCATGCTCACGCCTCCAGCAGGCGCAACAGATTGGCCATCTCGATCGCCGTGAGCGCGGCGTCGGCGCCCTTGTTGCCGTCCTTGCCGCCGGCGCGGTCGGTCGCCTGTTCCAGGGTATCCGTGGTCAGCACGCCGAAGGCGACCGGCAAACCGGTATCGAGCGCCACCCGGGCCAGGCCCGCGGCGCATTCGCCGGCGACGTAATCGAAGTGCGGCGTATCGCCGCGGATCACGGCGCCTAGTGCAATCAGTGCGTCGTAGCGCCCCGACGCCGCGAGCTTGCGCACAGCGAGCGGAATCTCGAACGCCCCCGGTACGCGCACGACGTCGATGCTCTCGGGCAGGACGCCGTGCCGGCGCAGGGTGTCGACCGCGCCTTGCAACAGCGGCTCCACCACGAATTCGTTGAATCGGGCCGCAATGCAGGCGAAACGCAGGTCCCGGGTGGCGAGGCCCCCTTCGATGATCTTCGGTCGGCTGGCGGACACTTCAGGATCCTTGGACTGATGGACGCGCCCAGTATATGCGCCTTGCGTCGTCAATCCCCGCCATCGACGTACTCCGTGACTTCCAGATCGAAGGCCGCGAGCCCCTGCAGCTGCTTGGGCGCGCTCAGCACGCGCATGCGTTTCAAGCCGAGATCCTTGAGTATCTGCGCGCCGATCCCGTAGGTACGGATCACGGTCGCACCCGGCGCCCGCGGCGGCGCGGTCTTCTTGGCGTCGAGCGAGTGCACGATGTCCATGAAATCGCGCGGACTCTCCTCCGGTCGCAGGATCACGATCACGCCCGAGGACTCGCTCGCGACGCGGCGCATGGCGGCGCGCAGCGGCCAGCCCAAGCGGTCACTGCGCACACCGAGCACGTCACGCAGGGTCTCCTCCAGGTGCACGCGCACGAGCGGCGGCACCCCGCCATCGAGATCGCCCTTGACCAGCGCGACATGCACGCTCCGGTTGACGTGGTCCTCGTAGCAATGCATCCGGAAGGCTCCGTACTCGGTTTCCACCTTCTCCTCGTGGATGCGCTCGACCGAGCGCTCGTTCTTCAGGCGGTAGCGGATCAGATCCGCGATCGTGCCGATCTTGAGATCATGAGTCGCGGCGAAGCGCTGCAAATCCGGGCGGCGCGCCATGCTGCCGTCCTCATTGAGGATCTCGACGATCACCGCGGCCGGCGCAAAGCCCGCGAGCCGCGCCAGATCGCAACCGGCCTCGGTGTGACCGGCCCGTGTCAGCACACCGCCGGGCTGCGCCATCAAGGGGAAGATGTGGCCCGGCTGGCGCAAGTCCTCGGGCTGCGCATCGGTCGCGACCGCAGTCTGGATCGTGTGCGCGCGATCATGGGCGGAGATGCCCGTGGTCACGCCCTCGGCGGCCTCGATCGACAGCGTGAAGTTGGTCTTGTGCAGGCTGTCCGTGTCGCTGACCATGAGCGGCAGGCGCAGTTGCCGGCAGCGTTCGCGCGTGAGCGTGAGACAGATCAGTCCGCGGCCGTAGCGGGCCATGAAATTGACGTCCTCGGCGCGTACACAGGCGGCCGACATGACGAGGTCGCCCTCGTTCTCGCGGTCTTCATCGTCCATGATGACCGCCATTTTCCCGCGGCGCAGGTCCGCGAGGATTTCGTCGATCGTATTGAATCCGGGCATGGTTGGGGGGTTACTTCTCGCTGGTCTGGGCGGGTATTGTAAAGCCAACCGGAGAGAAGAATGACCCGCAATCGCGACCACCGCCCCGAGAGGTGCAGGGACCTTGATTTTTCGCGTCGCACCCTGCTGACCGCAGGCGCTCTCGTCGGCGCGGCGCTCGCCCTGCCGCGGCAGGGGCTTGCCGCGCTCGCGAATCCGGCAGGAGTCGGCGCAGGGGTCGGAGCCGGCGCTGGGGTGGATGGCGCCGCCTGGCTCGACGTGCGTCGGCGCGGTGCCGTCGGCGATGGCCGAGCGATCGACAGCACGGCGATCAACGCGGCGATCGACGAACTCGCGGCGCGTGGGGGTGGCGTCGTCCACATTCCGGCAGGCACCTACGCCTGCTACACGATCCGCCTGAAGAGTCGTATCACGCTGCATCTCGACTCGGGTGCGACCTTGCTCGCGGGCCCGGTTCCGAGCGAAGGCATGCTGAGCGGCGGCTTCGATGCTCCCGAGCCGCAAGGGCCCTGGGCGCCGTACCAAGACTTCGGCCACAACCATTGGCGCAACAGCCTCATCTGGGGCGAGGGACTGCAGGACGTCGCGATCGTCGGCCGCGGGCTCATTCACGGCCGCGGGCTCAAGCATGGCGGGCCGGGACCTGACGGCGCCGACCCCGTCCCCGGCGTCGGCAACAAGGCAATCGCGCTGAAGAACTGCCGCAACGTCTTGTTGCGTGACTTCGCCATCCTCGAGGCCGGTTGGTTTGCACTGCTGGCCACGGGCGTCGACGACCTCACGATCGACAACCTGCTCGTCGATACCGAACGCGACGGCTTCGATCTGGATTGCTGTCGCAACGTTCGCGTCAGCAACTGCACGGTGAACACGCCGTTCGACGACGGCATATGCCCGAAGAGTACGTTCGCTCTCGGCTACACCCGCGCGAGCGAATACATCACGATCACCAATTGCTACGTGACGGGCGCCTACGAGGTCGGCTCGGTGCTGGATGGCAGCTGGAAACCCTTGTCGCCGGAGCTGTCGCGACTGGCGACGGGCCGGATCAAGTGCGGGACCGAATCGAACGGCGGTTTCAAGAACATCACGATTGCCAATTGCGTGTTCGATCAATGCCGCGGCATCGCGCTCGAGTCCGTCGACGGTGCCGCCTGCGAGGACATTACGATCTCGAACATCTCGATGCGCGGCATTACGAACTGCCCGATTTTCCTGCGGCTCGGGTCGCGCATGCGCGGGCCCGCGGGCGCACCCATCGGCAGCTTGAAACGCATCCTCATCAGCGGCATCACGAGCCACGACGCATCGCCGCTGCCATCGATCATCGCCGGCATCGAGGGTCATCCCGTCGAGGACATCCAAATCAGCGATCTGTTGCTCCATCAGCGGGGCGGAGGCACGCGCGAACTCGCGCAGCGTCAGCCGCCCGAGGAGGCGCCCTCGTATCCTGAACCGACGATGTTCGGCGAGCTGCCGGCGAGCGGCTTTTTCATCCGTCACGCCCGCAACATCGCCATGAGCAACGTTGCCGTCGCCACGCTCAGCGCCGATGCCCGGCCGGCCTTCTGGCTCCAGGATGTCGTCGGCGCGGACTTCTTTCGCATGCGCTTTCCAGCGGGCGCCGCCTACGCGCTCGATCGCGTGACGCAGTTCCGTTCGTTCGGGTGCCGCTCGCTCGCCGACGTGCGGCTCGACGAGGTGCCACACCCGAGGACGCTGTGAAGCAGTGCTGCCGGCGCCCCGTACCTGATGCGGCCAGCGCCGTCGTTCATAACGTTGGCAGCGTTCCTGTCTGTTGCTTGCCCGTGTCCCAGGCATGGCGGATCAGCGCACCGCATTGGGCCGAGGCAACGCCGTTCTGGATTCCTCCTCCGGTCGGCACATCTCGGGAAATGACGCCGTAGTAGGTCTTGCCGGCCTCGATCCAGGGATAGAATCCAAACGCACCCGGGCTGCTGAACGCGCCGTCGTTGTTCTGGGTGGGGTCGTCCTCGACCCAGTGCGTGATCGAGTAATGCCATTTTTCGGTGAAGATCGGGCTGGACGCCGCATTGCAGTCTGTCCCCTGGGTCCATGCGCACACCGGACTCGTACCGAGCGCGTCGTGCATCAGGAGCTGGCCGCTCAAGATGCCGCGCAGCACCGGCGTATAGTCGTCGGCGCTCGCGAATATGCCGCCCGCCAGCAGCGGTTGACTGTAGACCAGGGGCGCGCTGTTCGCCAGGCCGAGCGCGGTGGCGATCGTGGAACCCAAAGCCGACGCGGCGAGCGCATTGAGCTCGGGTTGGAACTGGCCGGCGTGATTTTCCTCATGGCCAGAGTCGTAGTCGAAGATTCCGACCGTTGACGGGTCCATGCCGTCGAACGGGCCGTTCGCCCCGGATAGAGTCAAACAATAGTTGATGCTATCTGTGCCTTTAGCGGGGGCCGCGCAAGTGGCACCGGTGGTGTCACTGCCCATGTTGGTGTAGCCGCTGGTGAAGTGCAGGAACATCACGTCCTCGCCCGTCAGCTTGGCGGTGCCGCCGCGAACCTGCACCACATAGGTGCCGTACACCCACTTCGAGGCAGAAGCGATCGACATTCGGGTTGAGGCGACGATGGGCGCACCGCTGGTCGTGTCGGTACCGATGCTGGCGCTCGCCAGCGCTTCGCCGGCGTCACCAATCTCCCAGTAGAAGGGCGAGATGGCCGAGCACACCGAGTTCGAGGACGCAGTCGCTGTGGCCGCTCTGATGCTCGTTGCCGTCGGCGGCCCGGAGGCGGTGGCGACGGTGACGGTGATGAGGCTCGAGGCCACGGCGGCGGTCGTGATCCTCGCGGCCCTGTCGGTGACCGTGATCGTCGCAGTCGCGGTCGCGCCGTAGCTTGCGACCGCCGCCGTCACGAGGCCGCCTGAAGTGACCGTCGCTACGGTGGTGTCGGAGGAGGAAAACCGATAGCGCGATGCGCTCGAGGTCCGCGTCGTCGCGTTGCCGTAAGTTTCCGTGACCGTCAGTTGCTGGCTACCACCGGGCGCCAAGGCAACCGTCAGAGGCGACAACGCGAGCGAAGACGCCGCCGGCACCGCCTGCGTGCCTGCGACCTCGCTCGCAGTTGCGCTCGCGGCCTCGGCCCCGCGGCCACCCTCGTCCCCGTATGCAGCCGTCGCCAGCCCGAGCGTGAGAAGCGCGCCCCTGCGCAAGATTCGAATATTCATCTGACCCCTCCTCGATTCGTTGCCGAATCGTGCCAACCCGTCGAAACAGCGCGGTAGGCCTCGAAGAGTGCGCAGCCGCGTCGGGCGGCATCTTGGGGGGAACCAGATTATGTAAACAATACGGCAATCCGCGAAGTCGCGTAGGCGTTACGGAACGTCAGCGCAGGCCCGGCGATCGCAAGGGGTAAGACATTCCGGCGGTCTTGGTCACCGCTGCTGCGAACCGGCGGAACTCGCCAACAGCCGGTCGAGGTATCGCGCGATCACGTCGATCTCAACGTTGACGCCGTCGCCGGGTTGCAACTCGCCCAAGGTCGTCGCGCGATGCGTGTGCGGAATGATGTTGACGTCGAAGCCGCGGCCGCGAACATCGTTGACCGTGAGGCTCACGCCGTTGAGGCAGATCGAGCCCTTGGGCGCGACGAATCGCGCGAGCGATTCCGGCACCTCGAATACGAGCCGCCACGAGCGCGCGTCGGCATGCACCTCGAGCAGCTTTCCGACCGCATCGACGTGACCGCTGACGAGATGTCCACCGAGCGCGTCGCCGGCCTTGAGACTCGGCTCGAGATTGACGCGCGATCCGACCCCGAGTACGCCGAGTGTGGTCTTGGCCATGGTCTCGCGCGAAACGTCGGCGAAAAACTCCGTACCCACCTTGCGTGTGACCGTGAGGCAGGCACCCTGCACACTGATGCTGTCGCCGAGTCGCACGGTGGCAAGATCGAGGTCGCCGGCATCGATGCCGAGTTCGAGATCGCCGCCTTTATCGGTCAGGGCCGTGAGTCGCCCGGTCGCGACGATGATGCCGGTGAACATGTTCTAAGTCCTCCTCGGAACCAAAATGAGCCGTACGTCCTCGCCGATGCGCCGGACGTCGTGAAAGTCGAACGGCGGCAGTGCCGCCTCCGCGCCGCGCAAGGCGGCGAGCGGCGGCGCGTCGCTGCCGAGCCAGCTCGGTGCCACATAGAGCACGAGTGCGTCGATGAGATCGGCACGCAAGAACGCGCCCGCCAGCCGCGGCCCGCACTCGACCAGCAGTTCATTGCTCTCGTGGGTCACGGCGAGAGACTTCAGGACCGTTGCCAGATCCAAACCTCCGTCGGCGCGCGGCGCGGTCTCGACCTGTGGGTCGCCAGCAGTGGCCACCGGTGTCGGCGTCGCCGCAATGAATCGCAGCGTCGGTCCACCCTGAAACACGCGCGCGCTCGGCGCGCAGGAACCAGAAGGATCGAGCACGACACGCAGCGGCTGGCGTACCCAAGGCCCGTACTGCAGACGGACATCGAGCCGTGGGTCGTCGCTGCGCACGGTACCCGCGCCGGTGAGCACGGCCGAACTGCGCGCCCGCCAGTGCTGCACGTCGGCCCGTGCGGCCTCGCCCGTGATCCAGGCCCGGACGCCGTCAGCGCGCGCCGTACGCGCGTCGAGACTCATCGCAAGCTTCAAGCGTACATAGGGACGCTGCCGCTCGAAACGCGAAAAGAACCCGACGTTGAGGGCGCGTGCCTGCGCCGCCAGCAGCCCGACAGAGACCGCAATGCCATGCGCTTCGAGGCGGCGGATACCGTCGCCTGCAACGCGCGGATTGGGGTCGGCGGTCGCGCAATGCACGCGGGCGATGCCCGCCGCGATCAAGGCATCGGCGCAGGGCGGCGTGCGGCCGGTATGACTGCACGGTTCGAGGCTGACGTAAGCGGTCGCACCGCGTGCTGCTGAGCCCGCCTCGCGCAGCGCCAGCACTTCGGCATGGGCCTCGCCGGCGCGCGCATGGAACCCCTGGCCGACGACCACGCCGTCGCGCACGAGCACACAGCCGACGCGCGGATTCGGGTCGGTCGTATAGAGGCCGCGCTCGGCGAGTTCGAGCGCCTGGCGCATCGGCACCGCCTCGGCGGCGCCCGCTGTATGCTCGGCCACGGGTCCCAGGGCGGTCATTTCTCGCCGTCGTCCGGATCCATGCCCGGTAGCCAGGGAAGCTGCTGCCTGGCTCCAGGCTCGCGGCGCCTGCGCTGATGGCGCAGCTGATCGATCTCGGTGCGAAACGCCTCGATGTCCTGAAAGCTGCGATAGACGGAGGCAAACCGCACGTAACCGACCTCGTCGAGGTGGCGCAGTTCCTCCATCACCATCTCCCCGACGCTGCGCGAGGGGATCTCGCGTTCGCCGAGACTGCGCAGTTTGTGACAGATCCTGGCCACGGCGTCCTCGATCGCTTCGCGGCTCACCGGCCGCTTCTCCAAGGCCTTTTGCATGCCGCCGCGGAGCTTCTTCTCGTCGAAGGGTTCGCGGCTGCGGTCGTTCTTGACGACCGTCGGCAGCAGCAACTCCGCTCCCTCGAAGGTCGTGAAGCGTTCCGTGCACGCGAGACACTCGCGCCGCCGGCGAATTTGCCGCCCTTCGCCGGCGAGGCGCGAATCGATGACTTTAGTCTCGGTGTGGCCGCAGAAAGGACAGTACATCGGAGCCGCTTAGATCAGTTCCGACGCCGCCCACCGAGCGTTCAGCCATAGACCGGAAATCGCTTGCATATCGCCACCACCTCGGAGCGGACGCGCTCCACGACCGACTCCGTGCCCAAGCGGTCGAGGACGTCGGCGATCCAATTCGCCAACTGCTGCACCTCGGGCTCCTTGAAGCCGCGCGTCGTGACCGCCGGCGTGCCGATGCGCAGGCCGCTCGAGATCGCGGGCGGGCGAGGATCGTTCGGCACGGCGTTCTTGTTGACGGTGATGTGCGCGCTGCCGAGCGCCGCGTCCGCATCCTTGCCGGTGATGTTCTTGTCGACGAGGTCGAGCAGGAACAAGTGGTTGTCGGTGCCCCCGGAAACGATCTTGTAGCCGCGCGCCTGCAGCACCTTGGTCATGGCCCGGGCATTCGTGACCACTTGCGCCGAATAGGTCTTGAACTCGGGCTGCAGCGCTTCGAGAAAGGCGACCGCCTTCGCCGCGATCACGTGCATCAAGGGGCCTCCCTGCGTGCCGGGGAACACCAGGGAGTTGAACTTCTTGTGCAGGTCGGGATGCGGTCGCGCGAGGATCAGGCCGCCGCGCGGTCCGCGCAACGTCTTGTGCGTCGTGGTCGTGACGACATCGGCGTGCGGGACGGGGTTCGGATACACGCCGGCGGCGACGAGGCCGGCAACGTGCGCCATGTCGACCATGAAATAGGCGCCCACCGAATCGGCGATCTGGCGAAAGCGCGCCCAATCGATCACGCGCGAATAAGCCGAGAAGCCCGCAATCACGAGCTTCGGTTTGTGCTCCTGGGCGAGCCGCTCGACCTGGTCGTAGTCGATCTCACCGCTGTCCGCTTTGATCCCGTACTGAAAGGCTTTGAAGATCTTCCCGGAGAAATTCACTTTCGCGCCGTGCGTGAGATGGCCGCCGTGATCGAGGCTCATGCCGAGGATCGTATCGCCGGGATTCAGCAAGGCAAGATAGACCGCGGCATTCGCCTGCGAGCCCGAGTGCGGTTGCACGTTGGCATAGGCGGCCCCGAACAATTCCTTCGCGCGGTCGATCGCCAGGCTTTCAGCGACGTCGACGAACTCACAGCCGCCATAGTAGCGTTTGCCCGGATAGCCTTCCGCGTACTTGTTAGTCAGGACCGAGCCTTGCGCTTCGAGCACGCGCGGGCTCGCGTAGTTTTCGGAGGCGATCAATTCGATATGATCCTCCTGGCGCTGGCGCTCGTTGGCGATCGATGCGGCAAGCTCGGGATCGAAACCGGCGATCGTCATCTCAGAACTGAACATGCAAAAGCTCTCCCAAGAAAGGTGATCGCGGGACCGCGCGAAAATAAGCCGTGAATTGTAGCCGATGGGGCTACGGTTCCCTAGCGAGAAACGGGGGCCTCGGCAACAAACGCGCCCACGACGGCGGTCCAGGCGCGGGCGAGATTGCGCCGGTTGTAGCCCCCGCCGCCCATGCCGAGGACCCTGCCGTGGCCCTGGGCGTCGGCAATCGCGCAGAGGCGCCGGGCGGCATGCGCATGCGCGGCTTCGGTGAATCTAAGGTGCGTGATCGGGTCACCTGCCAGGCTGTCGGCGCCGCACTGGAACAGGATGAAATCGCTGGGAAAACGTGCCAAATGCGCCTCGACCTCAGCCCAGGCAGACAGGAAAGCGGCGTCGTCGGCGCCGGGCGCGAGCGGCAGGTTGAGCTTCGTGCCGACGGCGCCGCCGCGGCCGCTTTCCGCCCGCGCGCCCGTGCCCGGGTAAAGATCCTGGCCATCCTCGTGAATGTCGGCAAATACCAGGTCAGCGTCATCTTCGAAGGCATAAAACATGCCGTCGCCGTGGTGGGCGTCGATATCGACGTAGGCAATGCGGCGCACACCGTAATCGCGGCGCAGGCTCTCCACGGCCACGCCGCAGTCGCTGAACACACAAAAGCCGGCCGCACCGGCGCGCGCCGCGTGGTGGAGCCCCGCGATCGGCACGAAGGCGCGCGTTGCGGCGCCGGTCATCAAGGCCTCGACGGCGACCAGCGTCGCGCCGACGACGGAACCCGCCGCTTCGAACACGCCCTTGAACGCCGGGGTATCGCCGCCGTCGAGAAACCCGTCGCCACGCACGGAGCGGCGCTGCACGAAATCAAGGTACGCCGGCGTGTGAAACAAGGCGAGTTCCGCGTCGCTCGCCATGCGCGGCGGCACCACGCGCACCGCCTCGTCGAGCCCCTGCGCCGACAGCTCGCGCATGAAGTATTCGTGCCGATCGGTTCCAAACGGGTGAGCGCTGCCGAACCCATAGCGGGCGATCGCGTCTCCGGCAACGACGGTTACGGCGGAAGGAGGCATTTCGTGGCCCAGCCTAGCACGCGGCGCGCGGGTCGTGACAAGCTTCCGGGAGTCGCGGATAATCTGCGGCTCAACCGCATTCATTTCCCATCCCCATCGTTCACTGCACCGTAGGTTCCCGTATGGCTCAGTTCATTTACACCATGAACCGGGTTGGCAAAGTCGTGCCGCCCAAGCGCATCATCCTGCGCGATATCAGCCTGAGTTTCTTTCCGGGAGCGAAGATCGGCGTACTCGGCTTGAACGGCTCGGGCAAGTCCACGCTGCTGAAAATCATGGCCGGCAACGATCAAGACATCGAGGGCGAGGCGCGCCCACAGCCGGGCATCAAGGTCGGCTATCTGCCGCAGGAGCCGGAACTCGACGAGAAAAAAACCGTGCGCGAAGTCGTCGGCGAGGGCGTCGGCGACGTGCAAAGCCTGATCGACCGCTTCAACGCGATCAGCGATCGTTTCGCCGAGCCGATGTCGGACGACGAAATGAACAAGCTCATGGAAGAGCAGGCGAAGATGCAGGACAAGATCGACGCGGTGGGCGGCTGGGAACTCGAGCGCAAACTCGAGATCGCCGCAGACTCGCTGCGGCTGCCGCCATGGGATGCCGTCGTCGGCAAACTCTCGGGCGGCGAGAAGCGCCGTGTCGCGCTCTGCCGACTCTTGCTGTCCAAGCCCGACATGCTGCTGCTCGACGAACCCACCAACCACCTCGATGCCGAGTCGGTCGCCTGGCTCGAACACTTTCTCGACGAGTACCCGAGTACCGTCATCGCGGTCACGCACGACCGCTATTTCCTCGACAACGTGGCCGAGTGGATCCTCGAGCTCGACCGCGGTCACGGCATCCCCTGGCAGGGGAATTACTCGTCCTGGCTCGAGCAGAAAGAACAGCGCCTCGCCCAGGAGAACCGTCAGCAGGATGCACTCGCGAAGACGCTCAAACGCGAACTGGAATGGGTGCGCACCAACCCGAAGGCGCGTCAGGCGAAGTCCAAGGCGCGACTGCAACGCTACGAGGAACTCGCGTCGCAGGAGTTCCAGAAGCGCAACGAGACCAACGAAATCTACATCCCGCCCGGCGATCGTCTCGGCGATCTGGTGATCGAATGTCGCGGTGTGCGCAAAGCCTTCGGCGAGCGCTTGTTGATCGACTCGCTGAGCTTCAGCCTGCCGGCGGGCGGCATCGTCGGCATCATCGGTCCGAACGGCGCCGGCAAGACCACGCTGTTTCGCATGCTCGCCGGGCTCGATAAGCCCGATGCCGGCGAGATCCGCACGGGGCCCACGGTCAAGCTCGCCTATGTCGACCAGTCGCGCCAGTCCCTCGGCGACAAGAACACCGTCTGGCAGGAGATCTCCGGCGGTCTCGACCTCATCAAAGTCGGCAACTACGAGACATCCTCGCGCGGCTACGTCGGCCGCTTCAATTTCAAGGGCGTACAGCAGCAACAGCTGATCGGCGATCTGTCCGGCGGCGAGCGCAATCGCGTGCATCTTGCCAAAGTGTTGAAGTCGGGCGGCAACGTCCTGCTGCTCGACGAACCGACCAACGATCTCGACATCGAAACCCTGCGAGCGCTCGAAGAGGCGCTGCTCGCCTTCCCCGGCTGCGCCGTCGTGATCTCGCACGATCGCTGGTTCTTGGACCGCATCGCCACGCATATCCTTGCGTTCGAAGGCGACTCCCAAGTAGTCTGGTTCGAGGGTAATTACCAGGAATACACGGAAGATTTAAAGCGGCGCAAAGGCGAGGACGCCGCCCAGCCGCACCGGATTCGCTACAAGCCGCTCTCTGGGTGATATGACCATCTACATCGACACGCAGAACGCACTTCATGTCGAATATCAAGGCATTGCGCTGACCTGTCCGCATTGCCAGACCCTGACCCACCTCTGCGCGGCGGCGGTGCCGCGGTTCGAGGATCTGAGCGCGCGGCGTCCCCAGCATGCCGGCATCGGCTTTTCCTGTGATGCCTGCGGCGAACCGGTGTTTCTCAAGTTCCTGATCCGCTCCTTCAATCCGAACCGGATCGAACTCTCCGGCAATCACATGGAGATCGAGCGCGCGCGCGAGACCTTCCCGCTCACCTATCTGCCCGAGGTGGCCGAGTCGCTATTCAAGGAGGCGCTCGCCTGCTACGCGGCGGCGTGCTTCAATGCCTTCGGCTCGATGAGCAGGCGCACCGCGCAGTCCTTGTTTCGTGAACTCGGCGAACGCGGCAAGCTCGAGCTGTTCGACACGCTGCAGGAGATCCGCGATCTCGCGGAGCTCGATGACGAGACGTTCGGCATCATGCGTGCCGTGCTGTTCGGCAGCGACAGCGACCCCTGGCCGAACCAGCCTGCGCTCAACGCCGAACGCGCGGGCGTGCTGCTCGAAGTCATGCGCGATCTGCTCTATCAGACCTTCGTGCGCAAAGCGCGCCTGCTGCAGGCAATGTCGTTCCGTAAATTCGTCGTGCCGAGTGCGAGCGAAGCGGACGCCTGAGGTTCAGCCGCGGCCTTGGGCTGCGGCGCTCGCGAGCGCGCGCGACGGTTCGCCACGGGTGACCGTCAGGGCTTCCAGACGAATCCGTGATTGAGGCCGGTGGTCAGCCAATGAACACCCGCGCATTGCGAAACAGGCGCGTCCAGCCGCCGTCCTCGCCCCATTCGGGCGGCGCCCAGGAATTCTGCACCGTGCGATAGACCCGTTCCGGATGCGGCATGATTGCGGTCACGCGACCGTCGTCGTTGCAAATACCCGCGAGGCCCAGCGGCGAACCGTTCGGATTGAACGGATAGCGCTCCGTGGCGACTTCGTGGTGATCGACGAACTGCAGGCTCCCCCGTCCGCTGGCATAGAGGCCGGCGGCGGCGCCCTGCCCGCTGCCGCTGAACTCAGCGTAACCCTCGCCGTGCGCGACCACGATGGGCAGCACCGAGCCCTGCATGCCGGCGAACAGCACGGAGCGCGACTCCGGCACACGCACGAGCGCGAGGCGGGCCTCGTACTGCTCGGAGCGATTGCGCACGAAGCGCGGCCATGCCTCGCTGCCCGGCACGATCTCACGCAACGCGGACAACATCTGGCAGCCGTTGCAGACGCCCAAGGTGAAGGTCGCCGGACGCGAGAAAAAAGCCACGAACTCGTCGCGCGCACGCCCGTTGTACAGGATCGACTTCGCCCAACCCTCGCCGGCCCCGAGCACGTCGCCGTAGGAGAATCCGCCGCAGGCGACCAATCCCTGGAAGCCGGCGAGACTCGCGCGTCCCGCCAAGATATCGGTCATGTGCACGTCGTAGGCATCGAAACCGGACTTCGTGAAGACCGCGGCCATCTCCGTCTGACTGTTCACGCCCTGCTCGCGCAGGATCGCGATGCGCGGCCGCACGCCCGTGGCAATGTAGGGGGCGGCGATGTCCAGGGCGGGGTCGAACGCCAATCTGGCATGCAGCCCCGGGTCGGCGGCATCGAGCAGGCGATCGTACTCGCTGCGTGCGCAGTCCGGATTGTCGCGCAGCGCCTGCATGCGAAACGAAGTCTCGCTCCAACTGCGGTGCAGTTCGGTGCGCGCGGCGGCATGCACCAGTTCGCCGTTGGCGTGCAGCGTGATGTTCTCGCTGTGCACAGGGCGGGCGACGCTGCGCGCGGCCGCGGCCAAGCCGTGCCGTGCGAGGATCGCGTAGGCCTCGGGCAGCCGCGCCGCTGCGATCTGTACGACGGCGCCGAGTTCCTCCGCGAACGCGGCGGCGACGACGTCGGGTACGGTTCCTAAGTCGATTTCGAGGCCGCAGTGCGAGGCGAACGCCATCTCCAGCAACGTGACCGCCAAGCCGCCGTCGGAGCGGTCGTGATAGGCGAGTACGAGACCCGATTCCTTGAGTTCGAACAGCGCCGCGAAGAACGCTTGCAAGAGTTCGGGGCGATCGAGATCCGGCACGGCGCCGCCCGGACGACCGCAGACCTGCGACCAGCAGGACCCGCCGAGGCGGTCTTGTCCGAAGCCGAGATCGATCAACACGAGCTGCGTGTCGCGCGCCAAATCCAGTTGCGGCGTGAGCGTGCGGCGGACGTCACGAACCGGTGCGAACGCCGAGGCGATCAAGGAGATCGGCGCGAGTACGAGGTGTTCCCCGGCCGCATCCTGCCAGGCGGTGCGCATCGACAAGGAATCCTTGCCGACCGGGATCGTGATGCCGAGCGCGGCGCAGAGCTCGACACCGACGGCGCGAACGGTTGCATAGAGATCCGCGTCTTCGCCCGGCTGTCCGCAGGCGGCCATCCAATTGGCCGAGAGGCGTATCGCCTGCAGGCTGGCGACGTCGGCCGCGAGCAGGTTGGTGATCGCTTCAGCCACTGCGAGGCGCCCGGAAGCGGGCGGGTCGAGCACGGCCACCGGCGCGCGCTCGCCGATCGCCATGGCCTCACCCGTGTAACCCGTGTAGCTGCTCGAAGTGACCGCGACATCGGCGACCGGGACCTGCCAGGGGCCGACCATCTGATCGCGATGGATCAGACCGCCGACGCTGCGGTCGCCGATCGTGATCAGGAAGGACTTGTCGGCGATCGTCGGCAACTGCAACAGGCGCTGCAGCGACTGCGCGATCGTGATGCCGCGGGTGTCGGCCGCGGCCGCGAGTTTCGGTACGGAGCGCACGTCGCGCAGCATGCGCGGCGCCTTGCCGAGCAGCACCTCGATCGGCATATCGACCGGCGTGCCGCCGAGCAGCGGATCGCTGACCAGCAAGCGGCCATCGCCGGTGATCTCACCGACGATCGCATACGGGCAGCGCTCGCGGTCGCACAGAGCCTCGAACAGCGCAATGCTGTCGGGCGCGAGCGCGAGCACGTAGCGCTCCTGGGCCTCGTTGCACCAGATCTCCATGGGCGAGAGTTCGGGTTCGGCCGAGGGAATCGTGCGCAGATCGATGCGTCCGCCGCGGCGGCTGTGGGCGATCGCTTCGGGCAGGGCATTCGACAAGCCGCCGGCGCCGACGTCGTGAATCAGCAGGATGGGATTGCGCTCGCCCAAGGCCCAGCAGCGGTCGATGACCTCCTGCGCGCGCCGTTGGATCTCGGCGTTGCCGCGCTGCACCGAGGCGAAATCCAGATCCTGGGAACTCTGGCCGCTGCCGACCGACGAGGCCGCGCCGCCGCCGAGACCGATCAGCATGCCCGGGCCGCCGAGCACGACGAGCGCTGCACCGATCGGCACCTCGGCCTTCTCGACGTCGCGGCGGCGGATGTTGCCGAGGCCGCCGGCGATCATGATCGGCTTGTGATAACCGCGCACGAGCGATCGTCCCACCTCCGAGACCTCCTGCTCGAAGACGCGGAAATAGCCGCAAATGTTCGGTCGCCCGAACTCGTTGTTGAACGCCGCGGCGCCGATCGGCCCAGCGAGCATGATCTCGAGCGCCGAGGCGATGCGCTCGGGCTTCTGCAGCGGCGCCTCCCAGGCTTGCGGCAAACCCGGCACGTGCAGATTGGAGACTGAGAAGCCGCAAAGGCCCGCTTTCGGCTTGGCGCCGATGCCGGTGGCGCCTTCGTCGCGAATCTCACCGCCCGCGCCCGTGGCGGCGCCCGGAAACGGCGAGATCGCGGTCGGATGGTTGTGCGTTTCCACCTTCATCAAGATATCGATCGGCTCGCGCACGGACCCATAGCGCTGCGTGGTCGGATCCGGAAAAAAGCGCTCGCCCAGCGAACCCTCGATCACGGCGGCATTGTCCCGATAGGCCGAGAGCACACCGGCGGCGTTGCGCCGATAAGTCGCCCGGACCAGGTCGAACAACGAGGCCGGCATCGGTTCGCCGTCGACGATGAACTCGGCGTTGAAGATCTTGTGACGGCAGTGTTCGGAGTTGGCCTGCGCGAACATCATGAGTTCGACGTCGGTCGGGTCTCGGCCGAGCCTGCGGAAGGCGTCGACCAGATAGTCGATCTCATCGGCCGAGAGCGCAAGACCCCAGTCGTAGTTGGCCTGTAACAGCGCCGCGCGGCCGTCCGCGACCGTGGCAGCGCCCGCGCCCGCGACCACGCTGCGCAGCGGGCGCGGCGCCGCGGGCTTGAAGAGGACATCCAGATCGACTTCGCCGAGCCACAGCGACTCGGTCATGCGGTCATGCAGGACCGCGCCCAGAGCGCGCAGATCCGCCGGTGCCAGCGCCGCGTCGGCCGCGAGCCGATAGGCGATTCCCCGCTCCAGGCGCCGCACATCGACCAATCCGCAGACCTGGGCAATGTCGGTCGCCTTGCTCGACCACGGCGAGACGGTGCCGATCCGCGGCGTCACGTGCAGCGTGTAGTGCGCGAACGCACCCGGCGGCAAGTCGCCCTCCGCATACTGCGGTCCATAGGTCAGCAGCCGTTCGAGCAGCGCGAGATCCGTGCGCCCCAGCGCGGAGGCGGCGGTGACGGTGACGAAATGCACGAAGTCCGCCGCGACCGCGCTTAACTCCGGACGAATGGCGCGCAACTCGCCGAGCAGCTTGTCGAGACGAAAGGCCGAGAGCGCGGGCGCGCCACGCAAACTGAACATGGTCAAAGTCCCCGTGGTACGCGCCTACTTGCGAGCGTTCGAGTCGCCGCCGGGCGGGTAGATCGGCATCGGGAACTGCGCCACGTTGGAACCCTCGAGAGCGACGATCTTGCTGACACCTTGCTTTTTGACCTCATCGATACGCAGCACCGAGTGCATGGGCAGATAGGTGCGCTTTACTTCGTGGAACTCGGCCTTTATCTTCTCCTCGGCGGGGTCGACCACGACCGAGGAGCGTTCGCCGAAAACCAGCTCCTCGACCGCGATGAACCCGAATAGGTCGCCGTGACTCACTTTGCGGGCATAGATCTCGTAGACCTTGCCCTGATTCACGAACAGAACTTTGAAAATGTGACTCGCGGCCATTAAGCGAAGCTCCGACATTGGTACTGTTTAGTCATATTATACAAGGCCCTAGCGCAAAACCTCATCGCCGGCTTCGGAGTAAAGAATGGCCTTGCGCTTGCGCATAGTCAGTGAACACGCGAACCGCCTGGGATCCCAGGCGAGCAAGGTATTCAGCGTCCATGGCGGAACCATTGGTCGTGGCAACGACAATGCCTGGATTCTACCTGACCCGGAGCGCTACCTCTCGGGCAAACACGCGCGCGTCGACTTTCGCGCCGGCATCTATCTTCTGATCGACACGAGTTCGAACGGCACCTACGTCAACGGCGCGCAGGTCCCCTTGGGCAAATACCATGAGTATGCGCTCAAGGACGGCGATTACGTCCGCATCGGCGAGTACGAGATGCTGGTCAGCATCGACCAGTCGAACGATTTTCCACCCGATGAAACCGGGCTATCCGCGCAGGATGGTGGCCCGTCCTCGGCCGTCAAGAAGGCGACGGCCAACGATATCGGCGCCGACCTCGACTTGAGCGAATTGCTGGAACCGAGCGGCAGCGGCAATTTCGGCGTCGCGCCGAGCGCACAGGCGCGCAATGTCTATGGCCAATCCCTGCTGGACCCACCGGCGGCCGATGAGCCGGCAGGCGGCGTCCCCTGGCACATGATGACGCGTCCGCTCAAGGTCGAGCGCGAGCCCCCGTCCGCCGGGTCGCCGTCCGCCGCGCCACCGCCGGCGCCTCGTGGCCAGACTCCCCAGTTCTATGAAGGCGAGACCGACGTCGGCCTCAGCGCCTTTTGTCGCGGTGCGGGCATCGATCCGCGCCGGGTCAGCGGCGAGGCGCGGGCCAACGCATTGCAGCTCGCCGGTCAACTCTTGCGTGAGGCGGTGCTCGGGGTCATGGATTTGAATCAGACCCGGGCTGAATTCCGCAATAAATTTCGCATGCCGGCCGCCGCGGAGGAAGCGAAGGAGTACGCCTGGAACTTCAACGACGGCGTCGACGAGATCCTGGTCCGGCTGTTGACGACGCAGTCGACGCGCGCGGGCTCGGTCGAGGCGACGCGCGACAATTTCCGTGATCTCAAGACGCAGCAGGCGGCAACGTTCGTCGCCATGCAAAATGCGCTCATGGAATTGCTCGACCGCTTCGAGCCGGCGCAGCTCGCCGAACGCTTCGAACGCGGCGCGAAACGCACGGTATTTGGCGCGCAAAACAAAGGCCGCTACTGGGATTTGTACACGGAACTGTACGCCAGCCTCGCGCAGGCGCCGACGGGCGGTTTTCCACACTTGTTCGTCGAAGCTTTTGCGAAAGCCTACGAGGCGAAGCTGCGCTCGCTCGCGCCCGTGCGCCGCGCTCCCTTCGGTGGCGAAGAGCCGGACACCTCCTCGGATCGGGTGGCGAGCAGCGATCGGTAGGAGTCGCGTGTGCGCCTGCTAATCGTCGAAGACGACGATCTGGTCGCCGCTGCGGTGGCCCGTGGTCTCGTTGCCGCGAACTTCTCGGTGCTGCGCACCGCGAGTGCCGAAGCCGCGCTCGCGGCCATCGCTGCGGAACATTTCGACATTGCGGTCATCGACATCGGCTTGCCGGGCAGCGATGGCCTGTCCCTCGTGCGGCGCTTGCGCGACGCCGGAGCCGGCCTGCCGACGCTGATCCTGACCGCGCGCTGTACGCTCGCCGACAAGGTCAAGGCGCTCGATCTGGGCGCAGATGATTTTCTCAGCAAGCCGTTCGAACCGGCCGAATTGGCCGCGCGCTGCCGGGCCTTGGTGCGTCGTGCCGGCGCTGCGCGCCAGGGGCTCGTCAAGCTCAATCGCTTGTCCGCCGACATCGTCGGCCGGCGCCTCTGCATCGACGAGACCGAGGTCGAGTTGACCGCGCGCGAATGGCTCGTGCTCGAGGTTCTCGTACGGCGCACGGGTCTGATCGTCCCGAAGGAGCGGATCCAACAAGCCTTGGCGACGACGGACCAGGACATCTCGCCGAATGCCGTCGAAGTACAAGTCTCGCGCCTGCGCAGCAAACTGGGTTCGGCCGTGGTGATCCGCAGCCTGCGCGGACTCGGCTATCGACTCGAGGAGAGCAAGTGACCTCGATCAGCCGCAAGCTGATCTTCTGGCTCGCCGTCCCCTTGAGCTTGTTGGCCCTGTGCGGCGGTCTGCTGCATTATTTCAACGCTATCGCGCCGCAACTGAAGCACACCGACCAGTTTCTCAGAGAAGCTGAGACGTCGTTGGCTCTCGAGATCAACATCGTGTCAGGTCAACTGCGGATCACCGGCAACTCGGCGACCGGCGTCCGATTTGCGGTGCGCGACCGCGCCGGCGCATTGCTCGCCGGTGACCCAACCCTGCCCACCAACACCAATGACGGCGTTGAAACCTCCGGCTATCGCACCCAGGATGTCGGCGGCCAGCGCCTACGGCTGCTTGCCGCAGAGCAACCCAGCATCGCCGGTCCACTCACGGTCACGGTCGCGACTCCATTGAACCGCGACGAGGCAGCCGCTCGTTACTCCCTGTTGAGTACGATACTGTGGGATTTCGTCTATCTCGACATCACCCTGATCCTCGTCTGGATTGGTATCAAGGTCGGCCTGCGGCCGGTGCTGCAACTACGCGATGAGGTCGCGCAGCGCTCGCCCCAGGACTTGAGACCGCTGGTCGCAGCCACCGCACCGCGCGAACTCGCGCCGCTCGTGACCACCTTGAATCGCTTGTTCGCAACCTTGCGCAGCTCCGTGCAATCGCAGCAACAATTCATCGCCAATACCGCGCACCAATTGCGCACGCCGATCACCGCGATGCTCGCCCAGCTCGAGTCCCTGGCGGCCGAACCCGATGCCCGGCCGATTCAGCCGCAGCTTGCGAGTTTGCAGGAAGGCGTGCGACAACTGGCCCGCGCGGCCAATCAACTCTTGACGCTCGCGCGCGCCGATCCCGCCGTCAACCTCGCCGCCAAGCGCGAGCCGGTCGCCTTGGATGCGCTGTCGCGCGAAGTGGTGGCCAAGTTCCTCGATCGGGCCGTCCAGGAGAACATCGATCTCGGCGCGGATTTGCGCCCCGTGAGCACGCGCGCCGATCCCTCCTTGCTCGACGATCTGCTTTCGAATCTCATCGACAATGCCCTGAAGTACACGCCGGCCGGCGGCAGCGTCACACTCTGCACGGGCGAGCGTAGCGGCCAGCCGTTCTTGTCGGTCGAGGATACCGGACCGGGCATACCGCCGGCGGACCGGGCGCGCGTGCGCGAACGCTTCGTGCGCCTGCCGAATTCGCCCGGACACGGCAGTGGCTTAGGATTGGCGATCGTCGAGGAGATCGCCCGCTTGTTCGACGCGACCATGAGCATCGATTCGGGTGCGAATCAAGTTGGCACGAAAATCAGCATCGTATTTCCCGCTGCCGCCAGCGCGGGTGCTGCTGCGGCCATCGCCGCTACTGCGGATCGGGCGTGAGCGCGAGCACTTCTTCGATCGTCGTGAGGCCTGCAGCGACCTTCTCCGCCGCGGCCAGTCGCAGCGGGCGCATGCCGTCCTTGAGCGCGATCTGCCGCACCTGCTGCAAATCGGGCTTGTCGGCGATGACCGCCTGCAAGGCCGGCCCCACCGCCATGAGCTCGTAGACGCCGCTGCGACCCCGGTAGCCCGTCTGGCGACATTCGAGGCAGCCGACGGCCTTTTGAATCGTCGCCGGTGCACTCACCAGCGCCGCGCTGACTCCCAATTGCTGCCATGTCGCGGCCGGCAGCGGCATCGGCGCCTTGCATTCCGGGCACAAGGTACGCACCAAGCGCTGCGCAAGCACGCCGATCAGGGTCGCGCGGATCAAATAGGACGGCACGCCCAACTCGAGCAGGCGCGTCACGGCGGACGGTGCGTCGTTGGTATGCAGCGTCGAGAGCACCAGATGCCCGGTCAGCGCGGCCTGGACGGCCACATCGGCGGTCTCGCGATCGCGAATTTCGCCGATCATGATGATATCCGGATCCTGGCGCAGCAAGGCCCGCACCCCGTCAGCGAAATGCAGGTCGATGTTCGACTGCACCTGCATCTGATTGAAACTGCCATCGATCATCTCGATCGGGTCCTCGATCGTGCAGACGTTCACTTCCGCAGTCGCCAGCTCCTTCAGCGAGGCATACAAGGTCGTCGTCTTACCGGAACCGGTGGGGCCGGTCACCAGCACGATGCCATGCGGCTGACCGATCATGCGCCGCCACAGCGTCGCTTCCGCGGACGTGAAACCGAGCCGGCTGAAATCGTGCACGAGCACATCGGGATTGAAGATACGCAAGACCAGCTTTTCCCCGAACGCCGTCGGCAAGGCCGAGACGCGCAGTTCGATCTCCTTGCCGTCGGGCGAGCGGGTCCGAATCCGGCCATCCTGGGGACGGCGCCGTTCGGCAATATCGAGACGGCTCAGGATCTTGACACGGCTGGTCACGGCGGGCATGACCGGCGCCGGCAACTGATACACGTCGTGCAAGATCCCATCGATGCGAAAGCGCACATTGCCGGTTTCACGTCGCGGTTCGAGATGAATGTCGCTCGCACGCGAGTCGAAGGCGTATTGCAACAGCCAATCGACGATCGCGACGACGTGCTGGTCCTCGGCCGACAACTTCCCGGCGCGGCTGAGCTCGGTCAGTTGCTCGAGGTTGCGCAGCTCCGTGGGCGCCACGCGCTGGCGCTCCTGGCCGGTGATCTTGACTGAGCGCGCGATTGCATAGAACTCGACGAGATAGCGGTCGATGTCGAGCGGGTTCGCGAGCACACGCCTGATCGGCAGTTTGAGCACGGGTTCCAAGTCCCGCACCCACTCCACCGAGAAGGGGTCCTTGACCGCGAAGACGACGCCCGTCGGGCTGCTCGCGATCGGCAAAATGCCGCTGCGCAGCGCATAGGCGTAGGGCACGACCTCGGTGATCGTCGCCACTTCCAGCTTGAGCGGATCGATGCGGACGTAGGGCAGACGCACGCGATTCGCGAGCCAGTGCGTCAGGACTTCGAGATTGAGCTTGCGGCCCTCGGCGCGCCGGTCGGGCCAGTCTTGGGCGGCGGCGATGACCAAGGGGTGCAGCGGCACACCATCCTTCCTGACGGGCAGTTCGGCGAGCTGGCGCGCGAACGCTGCCGTGATCAGATCCGCCTTGATCAGCTCGTCGAGCAACCATTTCAGGCCGAGCGCTGCCGGGTCAGCGATGCTCGGGCGGGGGCGAACGGTGCTGGCGGCGGGTTTGCTCATGGCGATCGTCGCATCATTATCCGCTGGATCGCCCGAGTTTTCCCACCCCGTCTGAGGCAATCATTCCGCGGTCGGCAATTCAGCCCAATTCAGGATACGCGTCGTGATCGGCTCGGTCAGATTGGCGTTGATCAAGGTGTTGTTGCCCTTGTTGTCGCCCGTGAGCAGCAGGATGTTGCCGTTCTGGTTCAGCACGTTGACGTTCGTCGTCAGGTTCGCGCTGAGCACATCCGTGAGCACGGTCGGCGAGGTCGTCGTGCCCGAATTGAGCACCGACAAACCGGTCGCATAGTCGACCGCGAACAACGCGCTCGATCCCTGGGGTGCGCATGGATCCGTCGTCGTCGGATTCGTGGCCGAGAAAATGACGATGCCGTTATAGTCGGTCGGTTGCGTGATGATACGCAAGCCCGTCGGCAAGTCGTAATACCAGCCGTCCGAACTCGAGGGCACGACATTGGCCGTCAGCAGGCTCGTGAACGCCGTCATGTTCGAGCGGGAAGCCGGCGAGGTGAAGGTCTTGAATCCACCGGCGGGCGCGGTACCGTCGATGATCCCATAGAACGTCTGGGTCTGCGTCGAGCTCACGTCGTTCGCCGAGAGGATCTGGCCTGTGCCGACCAGGATGTAGCGTTTGCGGGTCGTCGGATGGATCTCGGCGAGCGGCGCGGTCGTGATCGGCTGAGCACTTCCGTCAGGAGCGGTCAGATTCGCGATCACGGTCGGCTGCGGATACGTGGTGCCCGTCCCCGTGAGATCGAAGCGCCATACCTGGCCGTTGAGGTCCCCGACGTAGACCGAGTCCGCGGTGTAATCCGTATAGTCCGGGACATAAGCCGAGGCCTGGGTGAGCCCGGTCGAGGCGGTGGGCGTCTGAATTTTCTGCAGCAACTCGCCGTTGGCCGGATTCACAAGATATAGATAGCCGTAGCTGCTGCCGTTGTCGTAGCCCGAGGTGAAAACCACGACCCAACCGTATTTCACGGTCTTGACGACCGTGGGCGCGCCGTAGCTATACCCCATCGTGCTGTCGCTGAACTCCCACAGCACCTTGCCCGCGACCGCCGACTCGGTGGTCATCGAGGCGGGATCCGTGATGTCGATCGCGTAGTAGCTCTTGCCGCCCTTGCCCAGGCCACCGATCAAAATCGTGTGCCAATTGGGCGTATAACCCGGGCCGGTGTTGGCGGCGCCATTGACGTGATTAAGGTCGACGTCGAACGCGACCGGAGTCGAATCCACGTAGTAATAATGGGTGTAATTCGGATTGCCGAGTTCGGCGAGTCCGTTGACCTGGGGCGTGCCGTTCGGCCCTTGAAACGTTGCGCTCGGCACGTAGGCGAACAGCTCGGAGCCCGCGGACGTGGTGGGTCCCGTGCCGATCGCGGTGCCCAAGAATGCGTGCAGCATCCCGTCGTTCGCCGCCGCATAGACCATCGTGGGGCGTGGATTGGTCGTCGTCCACTCGGTGGTGAATGCGGCGTAGCCGGGGTTCGTGCTCTCCGAAAACCCATTGAGCGGTGTCGACACGGGCAGCAGTTCGGCATCGACGATATCGCCCAGCAGTAAGGTGCGGGCGCGCAAGGACTGCGTGCTGCCGGTGGTCATCGAACCAACCTCGTTGCTTTGATCGCCACGCAACCAGGCAAGGTACTTCGCGCTCGTCACCGAGGTCGCGTAATTCGGCTGCAAGGCATTCAGTTGCGCCGACGTGAGGCTCGCCGCCTCGAACGGGACGCCGGTGCTGCCGTTCCAGGTGGCCACGTTGCGCGAGGTCTGCCAACCCGTACCGGCGAGTTGCGCCTGCAACGTCGTATTGGTTGACCAAAGCGGGGCTGTACACGGCGGTGACGTGCAACCCGCCGTGGCGCTCAAGGTCAGCGTGCCGGCTTGCACGGTTCCGTTCCAAGGATTGGACTGATAAGACGAGGCGAACGAGAGTGCGCCGCTGGTCGTGATGCTGGGACTGGAGAGCGAAAACGACGTCGTAAAGGCCTGGATCGAACTGGCGATGTTCGAGAACGCCGCGCTCAGCGAGGCGACCATCGTGCCCGCGTTACCCGCTTCGAAGTAGTTGTCGGGCAAGGGATGCACGTAGCCGCCGTTCATCGTGATCGTATTGCCGGTCGTGTCGTACCACGATTGCTGCAGCGGCGTGTTGGTGGTGCTGTTGATGTTGTAACCGGCCGGCACGGTAAAGCCGCCGTACTTCGTGGCGAGGTAATAAGGATTGAGGTTTTCGACCTCCTGATACTCGGCAACGTCCATCCAATACGTCGCTACCGTGATCGGCGTGGTGACATGGGCCGCCGTGGTCAGATCGGGGCGGATGTTCACCGTATGGATGCCGTAGGCGAGACCCGCCATCAGACTCGTCGCGCCCTCGCCGTAAATCCACCAGGGCGTGGTCGGCGTGATCCCTTCGAGCGTTTGCAGGTCGGCCAACCAAGTCCAGGATTGGTTGAAGCTGTCGGAAGCAACCTTGACCGGCGTCGGCCGGCTTGCGACGACGTTGCTGCCGAGCTCGTCGCTGCCGCCGACGTTGTAATCGACCCAGGTGTGATCGTCACCGATACCCAAAATGAAATTCTTCTGACAATAGTACGAGATCGGATCCGTCCATGTCGGCACCGCGGGGAAACCGTCCAAGGTGCTCGCATTGACGTTCGCGAGCCACTCCGGCACGTTCTTGAGATTCTCGTAGTAGCGCACCACCGCGTAATAGAGTTCGCTGACGTTGTCATAAGTTTCGTACTGATGCGCGTTTTCACCGAACTTGTTGATGTAGTTCATCGCGCCGCTCTGCGTAACGGCGGGCGAGGTCGAGGCCGCGCTGACCGTGTCGGGATTGTCGTACATGATGCCGGTGTTCGGGTCCCATTCCGGACGCGTATTGGTCACCGTCGATGAGGATAAGGGCTGCGGATAGGTGGGTCCGATGAAACCCATGGGTGCTCGCAAGACACCTCCCTGATCGTTGGTACCGTAGCCATTCAAATAGCTGAACACCGAGTATTCGATCTTGTTCGCATACTGCTGCATGAGGCCTTGCGGCTTGTAGGTCGTGTACTGGGTAACGCCCTGCGCATTGACGAATTGGGGACCGTAGCCGACACAATTGCTCTCGAGGCCGGCAAGGCCCATGGTCGAGTAGTCGCAAACACTGACCCGAATGTAGACCCGGTAAGTGACGACGTTGCTCGAGGAGTTTGGAACTGCGCAAGAGTAGGTCGGCTGGGGCGGGTTGAGGGTGTCGCAAGCACCCAGAACGTCGTAATTCGGCAGGTCATAGACGTAAGGATTAGTAGTACTGGCCGTATAGCCGGTACCGGCCGCGATCAGCATCGTATTGCCGTTACCCCAGATCCCCGTATTCAGCTGGGGCCATTGGCTGAAAGGCGTCAAGGACGATATCAGGTTCGGATTCAAGTAATGGCCGCTGCTGGTTCCCTGGCTGGTGCCCCGATACGGAAAATTCGAAGTCGAGCCTTGCGTGGCACCCCAGGCCTTCTCGAGTATCGTCTTGCTCGTCGTGTCATAGCTGCGATACCCACCGGTCAGCGCCCAACGGAACGGATCGATCGTCTGCATCGTCGCCCAGTTCATGTAGTTGCCGCTCCACATGCCGGTGCAGCTGTGCCGGTTCGTACCGGCTGCGAACGCCTCGGGCTCGAAGTAGCTGTGATCGGGTGTTACAGCGTTATACAGGTAGTTATAGCATTTGGCGGGGTCGAAGTACCCGTAGTACGTGGTCGTATCGGCATAGTTATTGAGATTCGCGACGCTGATCGCGGTCGGAAATTCCACGGACAAGGGCAACGCCATGTTGCCGGGCACGTCGACGCTGCCAAAAATCGGTTGATCGGCGAGCGTGGTCGGTGACTGCGCGACGGCGCGGCCCAGAGACAAGATTCCGCAGACGGCCGCCAGCAAGGCGGCACATTTTAATCGCGATGAGTTGTTCATCATGGTCGTCGCCTCGTCAGTTCGGCTTCGTAAATGTGGATTGTAGAAATGCCTGCGTGCCGCGCGCACCGCTGACTCGGACGCTGATCCGGTAAACCGTGGCCGACGGCGGAACGAGACGACCACAGGGATCTTTGGTATCGCAACCCAACGGCGCTGCGGTGGACTGTACGCACTCCGAGCTTAGGGCTTCGCCGGTGTTCGTGCAGAGGCGGTCGATTACATAGCGCATCGTCACGTCCGGCGTGGCGCCAACGATATCGGGAGCGGTGAACGGCGTCGCCGCAAACAAGGCATCGTTGAGCAATACGTTCGGCACGCCTTGTACATTTGTCGGCAACATCGTCGCCGAATAGTTGTATCCCGGAACGTTGGTGTTCGTGGTGCTCGACAGCACGAGAGGGCCGGCCGTCGTGAAATCACTCATGACCGTGGCAATCGCTTCCTCGCCCTGATTGACGAGGTCCTGGCGGAACGCAAGATTGCCGGCGCTGAACATGGAAATGTTCATGGATTTCATCAAGGCCACGGCGCCGATCGTCAGGATCAAGAGAACGATCAAAGTGAAGATCAGCACGACACCGCGTTCTCGCCTACGAACAAAGATTCCCGCAGAGTTTTTCATGCCGCCGCCAGTACCAACATGTTGCGCAGCGGGACCGTGAATTCGAAGACGCGGTAGCGATAATTGAGCGCGGTGCCGCTCAGCGTGATCGTCTTGGTCAGCGACGTGCCATTGCCATCGACGAGGCCGTTGAACAACGTAATCGTGCTCGGGGCGGTATAGTTCTTGTCGTAGTACTCGCCGCGCACGACGATCGCGACGCGCACCGCGATGATCGTCGCCATCGTGGTCGGCGAGGCCATCACATGAACGATGTCGTACTTGTCGGTCACATCGGCCGGGTTCGCCCAGTTGTGGAAGATCGTCGGCGTGCTGGCCATCGCGACGCCATAGATCGCGTTCATCTGAATCACATTGTCGGCGATTGCTTGTGAGACATCGCCGCCGCTACCTTGGACGATCTGCTGGTTTCGCAGGAGATCGTAACTGTAGAGCGTATCGTTGGTTCCGACGCCGAATAGCTCGAATTGCACGTTGTTCGCCGTCGAATTGCCGATTGGCGTGACGTAGGTGCTCGTCGCCCCGGCGAGTGAGGACAAGGTAGTCGCGCTGCCGGTGGTGTAATAGTAGGTGCCGGTGGTACCGATCGCCAGGGTCGTCGCGGCGACGCCGCCGGGCTGAACCTCCTCGAGGAGGCAACCCGGCTGGCCATTTTGACTCAATAGGACGAGGTCATGGCCCCCGGGGGTGTTGAATCCCTCGGTCGTCTGCAGAGGCAGCGAACTCGTGCTGCCCGAGCTGTAGATAGGCCGCGATACGCCCCCATCGGTGCCGGACCCGCTCATCAACACGATCGCATCCGAGTTTGCATTGTCTGAGCCGCCGGCCGCGATCAGCAGCGGTGCGACGGTCAAGGTACTGGTCGCACCGGCGAGAAAATGGGTGGAAAACGGCGCCGGAAACGGCGTCGTGCGGGGCAGGAACTGAGTCCCCGTCGCCGCGTTCGTCGCCGTCAGCAAACAGCCGAACAAACCGGCGTTGACGAAGTTGCCCTCGACCAGGGACGACCCCGCGCCGCGCAGCGCCCGATTGAGCGAATAGAACGCGTAGGAACCGGTTTGGTCGGCATCGTTGGTCGACGTCGTGGTGCGTTTGTGATTCTCGCCGACGACGAGCAAACTGCTCACGGCCAGCGTGACGCCGAGCCCGATGACCATGGCCACGAGCAATTCGATCAAGGTCATGCCGGATTGGCGTTTCACGATGTGCCTCTTCACAGCCCTGGAATGGTCACGCGTGTCGTCAGCTGCTGCGTGACGACGGTCGCGGTGGGGTCCGACTGCTGTTGCCAGGTAATGACGATATCGGCGCTGTTGGTCGTTGTCGGGGTCAGCGTGACCGTTGCGGTGCCCGCGTTCAGGCCGCCCTGCGGGTTGTTGATGAGATTGGCGTTGTTATTCCACGTGGTCTTTTGCGCGGCCGGCGGTGTGACCGTGTTATTGACCCAGAGGTAACTCGCGATCTCGCTGGCGTACAACGCGGCGCGCGTCCGGTCCTCGGCGTTGACCGAGAAATTGATGGCCTGGGCCTCGAGACCGATCAGGCCCAGGATGCCGAAGGAAAAGATCAAAATCGAAATCAGCGCTTCGATCAGCGCAACGCCCAACTGGCCGGTCGGACCGGAAGAAGCGCGGCCCAGCCGTCGATTCGGTGAGTGCATGCTTAGCATCCGTAAATATCCGCGCTCGAGCTGCCATGATTCAGATCGCAGAGGTGTACCTGCCCCCCCAGGGCAACTTCGACGTATAAAGGAGTGAGCTGCTGCGTGGAGCCGTTGCTCATGGCAACCTTGTAAACGATCATCGGTTGCGTATTCCCGTTGTAGCCGGTCGAGGGCGAGCTGCAGGTGGCGCCCGCAACTCCGGTAATCGTCTGGGTCACGAGCCGCCCGACGGAGTTGAAGCACACTTCGGCGCCCGACCCGTTGACCACCGTGACCGCGACGTTCGAAACACCGGTGGCGAGTGTGCCGGACTGAATGAACGCGCTGGTTTCACCGGCGAGCGCAGGGATCGTCACGACCGCCCAGTTAGCGCCCGTGGCAGACGCCGTGAAGGTCGGCGAAGTGGAGGTCGGGCTGTTATTGGTGAGAGCAAACACGACCTGCCGGCTGCGGCGCAGGGATTCGGCTTGTGCGAGCCGTAGGCCGTTCTGCAAGGAGTCCGCGACCGCACGCACGCGGGTGTTCGCCATCCAGACCTGCATTGACGGCACGGTCAAGGCCACGAGCACGCCGAAGATGACCATGGTCACGAGCATCTCGACCAAGGTGAATCCGGCCACGGGCTTGAGGCGTTCGCTCAGCAAGAGCCCGCCTTGGTTTCCCAGCTCGAGGGGCAAGTCAAAATCCAGGCGCCCGGTGCCGGGGACGCGACCACCGAACCCTGGGTCCCCGTCTGATCGAGCGTGTAGACAAAACCGGCGGTCTGGCCCGAGCCCACGGCAGCGAGTACGTAGGCTACGCCTGTCGCCGCAAGCGAACCAGAAGGCGCGTTGCAGGACACGCTGAACGTGCCGTAGGGCTGTGCCGTCGTGCAGGGCGGCGTCGCAGTGCCGGAGACGGCGTAGGTGCGGTTATCCTGGAAATAGCGCTCCATGTTGGCCGCGACCGCCGATAGGCCATTGGTCGCGCTCACGACCTGGCCCCGCAAGACATAGTTGCGATAAGCGGGATAGGCGATCGTGGAGAGGATCGCAATGATGGTGATCGTCACCATGAGCTCGATCAGCGTGAAGCCGCGCGCGCGGCCCTGGCGCGACAGGAGGTTCGCACGCGTTAGGGTGGTCATCGGTCGGTCTCCGTGATTCGAGTTTTTCACGGAGCAAGTATCCGACAGGGAGCTTGCACGAAGCTTGCACCGCACCAGGCGATGCCGAATTTGAGACCTGGATCACGACGTCAGCGGTGCCGGCGACTATCTCGGCGCCCCGGCCGGACAACCCCGGCCGGCCCCGACTTCCCTCGTACGGATTGCGCGCTATTGTGCGCAGTATGCTACTGAGCGCTATACCCTCGCCCTTCGATGCAGGCCATCATCGCTCGCCGGTAGTCATCGACATGCGAGGGATCGGCCTGACTGGCCGCCCATTGCTGACAGGCCTGCTTGTCCGCCGACTGCTGCTCCTCGCTCTGGCCGTTCTTCGGGTACATGAAAACCTGCCCCGCTCCCGCGCCGCCGGCGCCCTGCACGTCCGCCTGCGCTTGCCCAGCCGCTGGGCCAGCATCGGGAGCCACGGCAGCCCCCGACTGATCCGCGGCCGGCGGCGGATCGGTGGCCACGTAGCCGTCGTAGCTGGGATCCCAGGTGTAATAGACATTGTTCGCGTAGTAATACGGCAGTCCGTCATACCAGTAGGTCGCATAGGCGAGCGGCAGTACCGGCAAAAACCACGAGAACCCTAAGCCGTAGTAGGCGCGCGGCCAGTAACCGCCATGCCAGTAACCGCCATGCCAATAGGCGCCGGTCGAGTAGCCGTGGTAGTACCCGCCGCCATAGCCGCCGACGTGGCCGGCGTATGCATGACCTGCGTAACCGCCGCCGACATGCCCGCCGGCATAGGCAACGTGGGAACCACCCGCGTAACCACCGCCGCCCGCAAATCCGTGCCCGCCGGCTACGTGAGCCCCACCTGCGAAGCCCCGCGCGCCGCCTTCGGCCGCATGCGCCGCGCCGCCGCCGAAGTGACCTCCGCCCCCACCGCCGCCGCCATGACCGCCGCCGTGCCCCTCGGCCATCGCGGGTAGGCCAAACGCGAGCAGCGACCCGAGCAAGCTGGTCGCCAGAACGAAGCGTCCGATTTTGATACTCATTGCGATACTCCTAGCCTGCCGGGCTGATCTTGAGCCCGATTATGAACCGATAATCTTCTGACACCTTGGGTATAACGCAGTTCGCCGCAAACCGTGCACAGTACGTTTGACAAAATCCCGCGACTGAACCGCGTGGCGGAATCATTGATTGCGCCGCCCTGCCGTGAACAGAATCATCGCCGTACGCCCCGGATCGGGCTCGAAATAACGGCCGTTGCTGTCATTGACGATCACCGTGTCTACATAGTGCCGATTGGTGAGGTTATCAACCCGCATGAATTCGCTGTAATGCCAGCGACCACGGTCCTGTTGCCACCCGAACCGCAAATTATCCACCCAAAACGCGGCTGCCGCAGCGCTGTTGCGATCATCGGCAAAAATTTGCGCGCGGCCCTGAGTCTCGAACGTCGCGGAAAAACCCTGGGGCGCATAGCTCCAGGTGAGACCCACATAAAGGGCGTTCTTGGGTACGGCAGGTAGGTAGCTTCCCACGGGCACGGGTTCGAGTCTGCATGGCGAGCCGACGCAGCTCTCGTAGGACTGTAAGACGACGGCGTGTAGGTAGGTATAGGCGAGGCGCGCACTCAAGCCCCGCGGGCCGAGCGCGTCGGCGCCGAGTTCGAAGCCGCGACGCTCGGTTGCTCCGATGTTCTCGTAGACCGAGCGGCCGTCGGTGTTGGCGAGCACGGCAAGTTCATGTTCGGTATGCACGAGGAACACGTCGGCGTCGGTGCGCAGCCAGCCTTCACCGGCTTTGAGGCCGAGCTCATAGTGATTGCTGCGGGCGGGCTGCAGCCCTAGATTCAGCCCGGGGAGATCGGGATTCGTCGATCGGTAGGCCAGATTATTGAGCGTCGGGGTTTCGAAGCCTTTGCCGTAAGATACATACGCATCGAGCGTGGGCAGGATTCGATAGGTGACTCCGGCGACCGGATCGACGGCACTATAGTGCACGCCGCTGTCGGGATCGCCGGAGAGGATCAAATGGTCGTGCGAGCTCACGCCGACCAGGCTGTTACGCACACCGGCCACGAGGCGCCAGCGGGCTGCCGGATCCCATTGCACCTGTAAGTACTCGTCGGCGTCGTAGACGTGATTGGCCTCATCGCGGCGCAACTCTCCCAAGACCCCGAGATCGCCACCGATGTAATTGAGATACCCGCGGCGTGCCTCCTGCAAATCGTCGTAACTCAAGCCGACGGTGGTCTGTAGCGGACCGCCGAAGAGCTCATGATGATCGACCGCATGCAGGTCGATGCCCCAAAAGTTACGCGACAGATCAATGACGCCACCGGGATTGGACGGTGGCACCTCGGTGCTGGCCGGAATCGCCTGGAATTGGGTCGTCGCACGGTGGCCGGCGTAAACCGTCGCCGCCAGATCGTCCTGGCTGCCGAGACTGCGATCGTAGATCGCCCCCGCTTGTTCCTGGCTCAGCCACTTGCGCGTATCGTAAGTGAGCGCGTTGCTGCCGGCTTGCGTCGGATTTGCGCCGAGCTGAGCCTGCGTCAGGCCCAGCGGATCCTGATTGCTCGGCGTCTGAATCGCGTTGCCGACCAGGGTCAGGGTACCGGCCTCATGCAGGTCGAAGCGCAGCTTCGAGTTGAAATTGTTGCGCTCCGCCTCACTGTGTACGCGGTAGCCGTCGGTCTGAAAATGCGCCGCATCGACGACGTAATTGACCGGGCCATCATCGCCGGCGTCTTTGAGCGAGTAGCGCTGGGTCGCGAATGTGCCGTACGCGGCCGAGGCGTCGGCGACGTTGCCCGGCGGTCCGTCCTCGGTGAACAGCGAGATGACGCCGCCCGAAGAGTTCCCGTACAAGGCCGAAAACGGCCCGCGCAGGACCTCGATGCGGCCGGCCGAACCCAGATCGAACTGCGAAAATTGGCCCTGGCCATCGGGCATCGTGCCAGGGATGCCGTCCGAGTAGAGGCGCACGCCGCTGACGCCGAAACTCGAGCGCGCGCCGAAGCCGCGGATCGACATTTGCAGATCCTGGGCGTAGTTCTGGCGGTTCTCCACCGACACGCCGGGCACGCTGATCAGCGACTCGGACAAGTTGACCCGCGGCTGACCCACCTCGATTTGCGCCTTGTCGACGAGCGAGATCGCGATCGGCAAATCGAGGCTGGACTCGGGTGTGCGTGTCGCCGTGACGACGACCGGCGCCAACTCCCCGACGGCGACCGTCGTCGGCACGGGCGCCCGCGCGGCATCTGCATCTGCGGCCGCAGCGGCGGCGGCGGCGGCGCCGGCGGTGGCCAACGCAAGACCCAAGCCAGCGTTCGCCCACATGAGAATGCGGCAAATACTCACAGCCACCGACCGCTTATGTCCACTCGCGCGAGCCGCCGCTGCGGCTCAAGAGTCGCGGGGAAATGCCGATATTTTCCGGATTGAAACAAATACATCATCCCTTTGCTCGACGACCGACTGCCGCCGCAGCGGCGCCCCAGCTCGTGGCGCGCGTCGTCGTCGGCTTCGCGGCGATCGGCTTCGCCGGCGCCACCGCCAAAGAAACGCGCACCAGTTTCGCCGTCAGCGGCAGCGTTGCGGCGGTCGCCCGGATTGTGCAACAAACAACGCCGGCTGACCTGCAGATTTCGTCGGCCGACCTGCAACAAGGCTTTCTCGACGTCACGCAATCGCTGGGACTGGTCGTGCAAAGCAACAGCCCGCAAGGATTCGCATTGGATGTCGTCACGGTCGCGCCCATCCTCACGGCAATCGAAATCGAGGGTCTCGGCAGTCGCGCGCGGCTCGGCGGCGACGGCGGTGTCGTGGTGCAACGCTGGCAGGGTCCCCAGACCGTCCGCCTCGCGCTGCATCTGCGCTTCGGCTTGCTCGCGGGTCTGGCGCCGGGCCGTTATCCCTGGCCGGTGCGCGTGTTCGTGCGACCCCTGGATCCTTAAGGCCTCACCGGTTTGCAGGACACCGTGCCAAGGTCGGGCAAGGGATCATCGCTCGGCGGCGGATCGACGCGAAACACGCAGCGACCGCCGACCCAGGCCGCCTCGCCGCCCATGCCGTGATCGAGACCGGTCACATAGACTTCGCCATCGAGTACGACCGGGAAGGACTCGCCCTTGAGGCGGACGATCGCTCCGGCGGGCAGGGGCGCACCGTCGGGCGTCACCAAGCGGAACGTGCCGCCGCGCGTACGCTCGACCGGGAAATGCACGACGACGCCGGTGCGAAACGGCGGGGCCACATCCTCGCTGCTCGCGGCAATGCTGGTGTCGAGCGGCAACTCGCTCGGCGAGATGCTGATGTGATTGTCTTCATAGGGCCGCAAGTTGTAGATCAAGGCCCGGCCCGCGGCATCCGTGTACGCCGTCAGCTGGTTCTCGACGTAAACCGGTATCTCGGGCAGTCCGCCAACGTCGACCAAGGCGAAGCTGCCATTGACTTGACGCGTGGCGCTTACCTCGCCGCCGAGCAGCGTTAGCGCACCGGTCACATAGACGTTACGCCCGGCGACGCCGGCATTGCGCGCGGCTTCGGCCTCGACGTCGACTGCCGCGAATTGCTGCTTCCAATCCGCGTCGTAGTCGCCGTCGGTCGCGAGACTCAGCCGATAGCCAGATCCCGGCCCTACCGGCGGCGTCTGCGCCAGCGTGGCGAGCAAAGCATTCTCCGGAGCGCCCGCGCCGCCGCCGCCCAACGCGGTCAGCGAGGCGGTGCTGCGGCCGCCGAGCGGCAGCACATAAATCAAATACACACTCGTGGAATTCTGGCTGGGCTCCCCCGGTGCGCCGGCGGCCGTGAGAATTCGAGTCACGCTGAGATTCAAAAAACCGGTTTCGCCGATGGTCAGGCTGTGGGTCAAACCGATGGTCTGCTGGGTGGGCGCCGCGCGGTACGCCTCACGGACATAGGCAAGCGACAAGGCGCCATAGGCCCCCAGGGTCACGCCGGTCTGCAGCAGACCGCGCTCGCGCAGGCGCTGCGCCGGATCCGGGGACTGCCCGACCTGGGCGAACTCACTGCCCGCCCAGGAACTGCTCGCCACGAAACTAAACCGCGGTCCCTTGTGTTCGGCCGAGATGCCGGTCAACCAGCCGGAACCGCTCGCATCACCCCCATTGGCGGCGGTCAGATCGAGCACAGCGAGCTTGCCCGCCGCGAAGGTGGCATCGAAGCCCGTGGCGTGCGCGTAATGCTCGAGGTACTCGCTGTGCCCGGACAGCGTCAGGCCGTCCGTGATGCCGCGACCGTAGCTAGCCTCGGCCAGTGTGGGACCGTAGTGATCGCTTGCGAGCGCATAGTCATCACGCAGACTGCCCACATTGACCGAATACGCCGACAGTCCCGGAGCGAGCAAACTGTTACTCGAATAGAACGACTGGGTCATGACGGTCTCCCGACCCATGGCATCCCGCACGACGACACTGATATCGCCGCTGCCCGTGACCGCCGGCAGCCGATCGATCACGAACGGCCCCGCCGGAGTCTGCGCGCTCGTCGCCAATTGATTGTTGACGAAGATGTCGACGGTCGACGGCACGGTCGCCGAGCCGGAGGCGGTCAGCAAGGGCGTGGTCAAGAGATCCGGCCGCAGCGCGAAGTTACGGCTCCACCGGATACCGGCGTAGCGCACGGCGTCACCCCAGGGTGCGGTATCGCTGATCGCATCACCGACGCTGAAGGTCTGCATCGAGCCGGGGAAGTTACTCGTGAAAGTCGTGTCGAGACGCACGAGACTCGATGTGCCGTCACCGGTACGACCGACCGCCGTGCTCGTCAGTACGCCCGCTCCTGCGAACAAGCCCAACTCGGCCAAGCCGCCAGCGCTCGCTTGACCCTCGACCTGCTGGGCATACACCTGGTAATTGAAAAATGCGCCCGGAGATGCGGGTGTGATGTTCGGCCGCGGTCGGGCTGCGACGCTCAAGTGGGTGGTCATGAACGCGGCCGCCGGCGCCGTGATCACGACGCGCTGCTGCGCCTCGTCGATCTCGATCCGGCAGCCATGGATCGCCGCCGGGGAGTAGTAGCGCTTGCCGCCGTGTTCGAGCGGCGCGGCATCCGGCAGCAGCAAGCGCAGTCTCGCGAAATCGTCCGCGTCGAGATAGATCGCCGCGTCCGGTCCGCGCAACACGATCATGGTCTCGCCGGGCGTGCCGGCTTCGAGCGTCACTTCGAGCACGGCCTCGGTGATCGTCGCAGCCGACTCGGGCGTCGACGATGGCCCGGACGTCGACCGCGCCTCGGGCGTCTCCGCTGTGGCCAGCGCCGCGGCCGTGCGGCAAGCCAAGGCGACGCCGGTCAGGATAGTCCATGCCAGTACACCAGAATATGTCCGCCGACGGAGCAAAACCGGTGCTGGCGTGGACATTGCCTTCGGCACCGAATCCGGTTTAGAGACCGGATGTGGCTACGTCAGCGGCAAAATCTCCTTGATCGCTACGGCCGTGAACCTTGAGCGGCCCGGTTTTGCTTGCGTCAGCCGGCGCTTTGAGCGTCCATACCATGCGGTTGCCTGGAAGAATGTACTTCGACGTATTGCCACGCAGCGGCGTTGCCCCGCCGGGCAGATCGAGGTCGAAGTCGATGACCTGCATGTGGCCGTTGCCATGATTGCTTGCGGCGACTTCGAGGTCTCCGTCCGGCAACCAATGGGCCGCCCAGCTCACATCGGCAGTCGCCTTGAGCTTGGACGGCGCGACGAAGATCGGGATGCTGAGGCGCAACGCCACCCGCAGCCCCGTGAAGTCCGGTGCGGCCGCCTGCGGTACTTCCTGGAAAATAACCCGATAGGCGAGTTCGCGAGCCGCCTCCGGCTCGCGGCGCAGCGCCACACGAATGATCTGTTCGCTCATCCCGGGTATCTGCAATACCGGTGGGGTCGCGAGCATTTCGCGCGTGTCGTCGAGTTGGTCTGCGCCATCGCTCTGCGACCATTGCACGACACTGACCTGCACGACGACCGGCGTCTCATCCGCGTTCGTCAAAGTCAGTACGGCCGTCTGTCGCGGTCCGCCCAACTCGGCGCGGATCGGAGAAATGCTGAAGGTGCTGGCCTGCGCGCAGGCACAGGCCGTCGCGAGCGACAACGCGCAACAAAATTGCCGCCACTTCATGGCACGTGTCGCAGCAATCTCAATACGTGACCGTGACCGTGATCGTATCGGCGTAAGTCGTCGCCGGCACCGCCGCCTGGTTGGTCGCACTGTCGGGAATCTGGCCGTACACGGTCAGGGAATTCGTCGTTCCCAAGCCCGCGCCCGTGCCGGACTGCCAAGAGCCTGTGGTATTGCCCCACACCGTGGCGTAGCCGTTGGTCGTATACAGGTTGTATTGCAAGGTGTTCGTGCCTGAAGCCATCAAGCGCTGAGCCACGGTACCGCCAGTCGTCTGCCCGCCGTTCAAGCCCACGGTATAGGCCGTGCCTTGCGTGCATTTGACGCTGACCACACTGGTTTGTGTGACTGCGCCGCCGCCGGGCGTGTAGGTCGGGAAGGCCAAGGCAGTCGCCGTGGTCGAACACGTGGAAGCGACCGTCGCGGTCACCGCAAATGTGGTGGTTGCCGTTCCGGCGGCATGAGCGACACCCGCGGTCATGATGCCCGCCGCCAAAGTCGCAGAGATGATCTTACGCATGAAAACTCCTGATTGAGAATGTCGCACTGGTCCCGCCTTTTCCCCGGGAAAGCACCGGTTCGGGAGCCATTGTTGCGACATATCAAAATCAGTTTGTGATCACCTTCGCAAATCGCACAGGTCATGCTCAAGTTTTGCAGCGATCTGCCGGGTCCCTCACGAATCCGCAAAGAGGGCCCTGGCCGCTACGGCGTGCTCAATGCGGAAAGTCTGCGGACTGATAGACCGGGCGGCCGCCTCACCGCACGCGGCGGCGTCATTTGAAATAGCTGTGCACGACTTCGAGCAGATGTTCGCTCGCCGCCGCACTGTCCGGGGTCTCCCCGAAGTGGGTCTTGATGTGATCCTCGACGACGACACCGAGCAGACCGTTGATGGCGCCGCGGCAACTGGTGATCTGTTGCATGACGTCGGCGCAACTCGCATCGGCCTCGAGCGCGCGCTCGATCGCCTCGACCTGGCCGCGTATGCGGCGCACCCGGTTCAACAACTTTTGCTTGTCGCGCAATGCGTGGTTCATTGCTTCAATATACTATACCCCCCTATCTTAGAGGAACCGACGGACCGTGCTACTCGCCGCGATCGCTTCTGCCGCCTTCGTGAGCACGCTGACCGGCGGTTTGCTCGCGTTGCAGCTGCGCGACAAATTGCATCTGATCCTCGGCTTCAGCGCCGGCGCGGTGATCGGCGTGGCCTTCTTCGATCTGCTGCCGGAGGCCATCGATTTCTCGGCGCATGCGGGCGCTGGCGCCGGGGCGGGTACGCTGTTGACCTGGACCGCGGTCGGTTTCCTCGCCTATTTGATACTCGATCGGTCGCTGCTCCTGCACGGCAGACCGGTAACGACACGCGGCGCGGTCGGCGCAGGTATCCTGTGCGTCCATAGCCTGCTCGACGGCATCGCGATCGGCCTCGCATTCCAGGCCTCACGGCCGGTCGGCGTCGTCGTTGCGATCGCCGTCCTCACACATGATTTTTCGGATGGGGTGAACACCATGAATATCGTCATCAAGAATCGCGGCGAGCGCCGCTCGGCCTTGCGCTGGCTGATCGCCGATGCCCTTGCGCCGTCGCTCGGGATCGCGTCGACTTTGGCCTTCGTGCTGCCGGCGCCGATGCTCGGTTACGTGCTCGCGCTGTTCGCGGGTTTTTTCCTGTTCATCGGTGCGAGCGACCTGATCCCGGAAAGCTTTCATGCCCACCCGAAGTTCTTGACCACGGCGATGACGGTCGCAGGCGCAGCCGTACTCTATTTGGCGGTCAGTCTCGCTGCGCACGCCGGCGAGATCGCGGGCGTCGATGTTCCGGAGCGAAGCACGCAAGGCGCGACCAACCTCGTGCTCAACGGCGCCGGCAAGCGCGAACGCTTTATTTTCGACGTCTATGTCGCCGCGCTGTATCTGCCGCAGCGCGAAGCCAGCGCCGAGGCCGTCGTCGCCGCACCGGGACCGAAACGCTTGACCATGACGTTGCTGCGCGATCTCAGCGCCGAACAGTTGAGTAACGCGCTGCACGAAGGCATCAGCCTGAACCGAACACCGGCGGAACTGCAGGCGCTCGCTCCGCAAATCGACGCACTGATTGCGACCATGAACGCACTCGGTTCGGCCCAGAAAGGCTCCGTGTTGACGATCGACTTTCTGGCCGACGGCACGACACGGGTCGCGCAAAACGATAAGTCCGTTGGTGCGCCGATTGCCGGCGCCGCCTTCCAGCGCGCGCTCCTCGACGTCTGGCTGGGCGCGAAGCCCGTGCAGGCGGATCTCAAGACTGCCTTGCTCGGCGGCGGCGTAAGTCCGTAGGACGCCGGTCGCGGCCAGCCCCCGCCGCTATTCGAGCAGCGGCTCGGCGGCGACCTCCGCGCGCGCGGTCGCGGCGCTGCCGGCGGATGCGGCGATGATGCTGCAGACCGCCAACCACTGCACCGTCGTCAGATGCTCGCCGAGGAAGGCGAGACCGGCGAGCGCACCGAGCGCGGGATCGAGGCTCATCAAGACGCCATAGCTGCGGGTCGGCAAGCGCGTCAAGGCGAACATCTCCATCGAATACGGCAGCGCGCTGGAGAGCACGGCGACGGCGAGCGCGCCCGGCAGTATCGCCGGCATGAACAGGCGCGTGCCTTCGGTGGCGAGTCCGATCGGCACGAGCACGCCGGCGCCGATCAGCATTCCGAGCGCGGTGCTGACGCCGCCGAAATGCGCGCCGACGCGTTTCCCATAGACGATGTAGATCGCCCAGCAGGCGCCGGCGCCGAATCCGTAGGCGAGGCCCACGGGATCGAGGTGGTCCGCGCTCCACCCGAGCGGCAACACGGCGAGCAGACCGAACGCAGCGAGACCTACCCAGAGAAAGTCGACCGCTCGATGCGAAGAGGCGACTGCCACGGCGAGCGGCCCCGTGAATTCGATGGCTACGGCGATACCGAGAGGCAGCCGTTGTAGCGACTCGTAGAACAGCAGGTTCATGACGCCCATGGAGCTGCCATAGACCAGCAGCGGCCATGAACCGCCGGCGAATCCACGCGCCCGCCAGGGGCGCCAATAGACGGCCAGCAGGATACTGCCGAATCCTGCGCGCAACGCGGCCATGCCGGTCGCGCCGATCGACGGTATCAAGGTCTTGGCGATCGCGGCGCCGGACTGAAACAACAGCATCGCCGCGACCAGCACGAGCACGGGCACGGCAACGGGAAAGGTCCGGGACCAGTGTCGGAGCGGCATCTGGAGCGCCTGAATCGCTACTGTTCGATCGATTCCGCGGGTTCGATCGACTGCGCGGGCGCTTCCGCCGGGCAACGGTCGATGAGGCGTAAATGTTTCATGACGCGCTGAAGATTCTTGCGGATCTCGTTGAGATTCGCGAGGCTGACTGCGGTCTTCATCGCCTCCTTGAGCGGTTGCAGCGGATAGCCGCCGTAGGCGCCGGGTTCGAGGATGTCGTTGGTGACCGAGGAGCGACCCTGCAAGGTGACGTTGTCGGCCACGGTGACATGCGCCGTGACCACCGAGTTGCCGCCGGTCACGAACTGACGCCCGATCTTGGTCGAACCGCCCATCATGAATCCGGCCGTATAGAAACCATTTTCGCCGAGATCGCAGTTGTGCGCGATGTGGCAAAGATTATCGAGCTTGGTGCCGGCGCGAATGTAAGTCGAAGCGAGCGTGGCGCGGTCGATCGCGCAGTTGCCGCCGATCTCGACGTCGTCGCCGATCTTGACGTTGCCGAGATGCGCGATCTTGCGCGGCTTGCCGTCCGAATCGACGCTGTAGCCGAATCCGTCGCTGCCGATCGTCGTGTGCGGATGAATCTCGCAGTTCTTGCCGACCTCGCATCCGGAACCGATGAAGACATGCGGATGCAAGGTCGAGCCCGAGCCGATTCGCGCTTCGTTCTCGACGACCGCATGCGCGCCGATCATGCAATCGTCGCCGATATTCGCATCGGCGCCGATCACGCAATAAGGACCCAGGTAGACTCTGGCGCCGAGCTTCGCATCGGGGTGCACGACGGCCGTCGCATGCCGCTCGCCCCACTGGGTGAAACGCTTGGGCTTGCGGTCGAAATGTTTAAGCAGCAAGGCCATGCCCAGCGGAATGTTGCAGACGGCGAAGCAGCACGTCTCATTCGGCGCGTATAGCTCGAGATGTTGTGCGAACTTCGCGTGCAAGATCAGGATCGCGGGATCCCCTTTCAGTGCGACCTCGAGCATCCCTGGGTCGCCGACGAACACCAGGCTGTCGGTACGCGCATCCTCGAGTGCATGGCTGTACCTCGCGGCGCGTTGCAAATCGCCACGCAAGTAAGTAAAGACGTTCGGATAGCGGCTTTGGATCGTGGAGGCGGTGAGCATGGTCGTATACCCGTTTGGGCGCTGGGCGTCGCCAGTAGTAATTAGAGGCTGCCACCGAGAACGCCTCGCATTATGGCAGAATCGCGACCGCCATGCGCAGCGCAGACTCGCCGCCGTTCGACCCGATCGCCGCATTCTTGGGACAGCGTCCGCTGCTCATTCTCGATGGCGCGCTCGCGACCGAGTTGGAGCACCGCGGCGCTGATCTACGCGATCCATTGTGGTCCGCGAAATCTCTGCTGGAACACCCGGAAATGATCAAAACCGTTCATCGCGACTATTTTGACGCCGGCGCGGACGTCGCGACGACCGCGACCTACCAGGCGAGTTTCGAGGGCTTTGCCCGCCGCGGACTCGATGCTGCACACGCTGCGGAATTGATGCGCCTCGCCGTGAACCTGGCGCTCGCCGCACGCGACGAATTTTGGGCCGAACCGGCCAATCGGCACGGCCGACTGCGCCCGCTGGTCGCCGCCTCGATCGGGCCCTACGGCGCAATGCTTGCCGACGGCTCCGAATATCGCGGCCGTTACGACATCGACGAATACAGCTTGCGCGACTTCCATCGGTCGCGGATCGCGGTGCTCGCCGCCGGCGGTGCGGATTTGCTCGCCTTCGAGACGATCCCGAGTTTGACCGAGGCGCTGGCACTCGCGGCGGTTCTGCAAGAATTCCCGCAAACCGTCGCCTGGATGAGCTTTGCTTGCCGCGACGGCGGCCACACCTGCGAGGGACAAGAGATCGGGCAATGCGCCGCGCGCTTATCCGATAATCCCCAGATCGCCGCGATCGGCGTCAATTGCACCGCACCCGAACACGTTCCGAGTCTGCTGGCACGGCTGCAGGCGAGCACGGCGAAGCCGCTGCTCGCCTATCCAAATTCCGGCGAACGCTATGACGCCAGCACCAAACGTTGGCAAGGGCATGCACAAGCGTTGGACTTCGCTGCGGCCGCGCGCGTTTGGTACGGTGCCGGTGCCCGTCTCATTGGCGGTTGCTGCCGCACTTCACCGCGCGACATCCACGCGATCAAGGCCTGGGAGGCCGCGCTGGCATAAACAGTTGCCAGCGCGGCTTCAGCTCACTCCCGCGGCTTCTCGGGTTGCTGCTTCTTCGGCGGCTGCTGCTGCTGCGGCTTGGGCGCCGGCGGCTTCGGTGCCGGCGGTTTCACCGCTGCAGGCCGCGGCGGGGCAACCTGCGGATGAGCGCCGGAGGACTGCGCAGTCGCAGGCGGACGCGCGCCACCCGGTTGACCGGCATTCACCGGTGCCGTCGGGGCATGCCCCGCAGGTGGTGTGCCGCCGCCGGCGTGCGGCGCGTTGCCGTTCGGCGTCTCCGCGTGCACGTTCGCGGCGCCATGCGCGCCGACCACGCCCGGACCCGAGAACTGCGCCGGTCGCACGGTCGCGGCGATGGCCGGATGGCCGCCATTCGCGCGTGCGGCCAACGCCGGGTTTTTCGCCGCCTCTTGACGATGCTGAACCTGCACGGGCGTGGGCGCAATGTGCGGTTCCTGCGCGAAGGTACGTTCCTGCGGCGTGGGTCGTGCTTGTACGCCGGCCGCCCCGCCATTGAAGCTCACGCGGTTGACCGTGACGTTGTTATTGATGACCGTTTGATTATAGGTATTGTGAATCACCGTCACATTGACGTTGTTGACGGCCGTGTTGTAGGCGAAATGTCCGCCGTCCCAGCGGCCGCCGGCGAAGCCCACACCGACGTAGCCGAAACCGTAATTCACGCCACCGTAGAAGCCGACGTGCGGGCCCCAATACCCGGCGTGAAATCCGTAGACTCCGCCGGCAAAGCCCCAGTAGCCCGGCGTCCACAAGACGCCGACGCGCGGCGGCTGGACCCAGGTGCCCGGAACCCAGTAATAACCGCCACCACCCCAAGCCCAATAGCCAGGCGTCCACAAATAACCATCTTCGGGACACGGCGGTTGTTCGTAATCCGGCAAGGGGGGCGGCGGTTCCGAGGCCGTGACCTCGACCGGGCCGGCTTCAACCTCGACTGAGGCGACAGGCGGCGGCGGGGGTGGTGGCACATAGGGACGCGGCGCCGGAACATAGACTCGCTCTTGTACGGTGCAGGCACTGAGCACGGCTGCAACCGCCAGCGCCGACAGCTGTACGCTGCTGAATTTCATGGACATTGGGTTCACCTTTTGACTGATTTTGGATGCCGCTTCGGGCGCCATTCGTTGGTTCACAACGCTTACAACGTATTCCGCGGCGAAGTGGCTACCGGTGTGAAGTAAATGTAATCCGGTAGCCTCGCGAACTCGTTACTTGCCCGGCGCAAACCGCATGCCGATCCGAGGGGCGCCAAGTATACCGATCCGCCGTACATCGCGGCGAGAATAGCCTAATCAGTCGATGTGAACGCCTTGTCGTCGAAATGCGTCAGGGTTTCGGTACACCCGCGGTCACCAGCGCGCGCAATTCGGTGAGCTTCGCCTTGACGATCGCGGCGTTCTCCGGACCCATGCGCAGCAGAATCTTCTGGCCCGAAGGCAGGCCTTCGAGCGCGGGGTCCGCGAATTGATACATCACGCTCGGACGCACGAGATCCGGCGGCGCGCTCAATTCCGGCGTCGCCAGCAGGCTGTCGATGACTTCGACGAGGCGGTCGTTGAAGTAGTGCCCCGGGAGTCCGAGGCTTTGATAAGCATCCTGGAACAGCGGGTAGAAATGAAAGTAAAGGTTCGTCAATCTCTTCATGTCCAGATCGCGGACGACGGCGATCAGCGGACGGTAGCGCTGATAATTTTGCGGATCGAGAGTGGCGTGCAATTCGTCGCCCTGGACCGCGAGCACTCCGGGCACCGGCACGACCGGATCCTTCTGCGGAGCCAGCTTCGGGCGACCGAGCGCGTCGACCGTGACGACGATCCGCCGCACCAGGTTTTCGGGCAGCAGGTATTTCTTGACCGTTTGCGCGCCGACGATGTCCCCGAGCGACGCGAGCAGCGCCGGATCACTGTCATTGAGAGCGGGTAAAGGTGTCGACTCCTTGGCGCCGGCCGTTGCCTGTGGAACCGGATGCAAAGTCTCAGGTTCCGTCGGCAGCGGAGTAGGCACAGGCGGCGGTGGCGCCGCAGCCACGGGCGGCGGTGCGTTACGGGGCCAAAAGAAGTAACCCAGACCGCCGACGACGAGCACGATGCACACGACCGCCGGTAGGATCCATTTCTTTTCCATCCCACATTGTACCCAATGGCTAGTGCAGGTGAAGTGGCACGTGCTCCGATCGATCAGGTAGAGTCGAAGCATGATCACGCGCAGAGATTTCATGAACGGCATCGCCATCGCCGTGGCCGGCGTGGCGGGTATCGAGTCGGGGCGAGCGCAGGGCGAGACGCGTGCGGCCGAGACTTCGGACGCGGCGGCGACGGCAGCGGATTATCCGCCGGCCAAGACCGGGCTGCGCGGCAGCCACGTCGGGTCGTTCGAGTCCGCGCACCGCCTGCGCGATGGGGGCTCGTTCGATTTGAGTGGCACGAGCGTGACCGAGCATTACGATCTGATCGTCGTCGGGGCAGGCATCAGCGGCCTGGCGGCCGCTTACTTCTACCGCCGTCAGCGGCCCACGGCGCGGGTTCTGATCCTCGATACGAACGACGATTTCGGTGGGCATGCGAAGCGCAATGAATTCAGTGTCGACGGGCGGACGATCATCGGTTATGGCGGTACCCAGTCGATCGACTCGCCGAAAACCAAGTACAGCGCGGTGGCCCGCGCTCTGCTGACCGATCTCGGCATCGACCTGTCGCGCTTCGAGACGGATTTCGATCAAGGGTTCTACGCTCGTTGGCAGCTGAACCATGCGACCTTCTTCAAGAGCGAGGTGTTCGGCGTCGACCGGCTCGTGCGACGGCCCTTCGGTACGTGGAACGATTGGGGCGACGAGGGCGGCGACGACGACGCGGTGCGCGCGTACATCGCGGCCATGCCGCTCAGCGAACGGGCACGCACGCAACTCTACGCCATGTGCGCGACCGAGCGCGACGTGCTGACCGGCCATACGCGCGCGCAGCGGCTCGAGATCCTCGAGCACATCAGCTACCGGGATTTTCTGCGCAAGTATTGGGAGGCCGACGACGACGTCCTCAAGTATTTGCAAACCCGCACGCACGATCTGTGGGCGATCGGAATCGATGCCGTCCCGGCGAGCGAAACCCTGAACCTGCCGGGCCTGCGCGCGCAGCGCAAGGCGCTGGCGGCAGGCCCAGAAGAACCTTATATCTACCACTTCCCGGACGGCAACGCCTCGATCGCCCGGCTGCTCGTGCGCCGTTTGATTCCCGCGAGCGCGCCGGGCTCGACGATGGAAGACATCGTTTCGGCGCAATTCTCCTACGATCAGCTCGACCATCCCGACAACGCCGTGCGCATTCGCCTGAGTTCCACTGCCGTCGAGGTTCGCAACGTCGGCAAGGGTGTCGAAGTTGCCTACGTCAACGCGGGACGCGTCACGCGGGTCGCCGCCCACGGCTGCGTGCTTGCCTGCTATCAGGCCATGATTCCCTACATCGCACCGGAGACCGATGCCGGGCAGCGGGCGGCCCTGCACCAAAACGTGCGCGCCCCTCTCGTCTACGTCAACGTGGCCGTGCGCAATTGGGAGCCTTGGCGCAAACTCGGTGTCGCGTACATCGACAACCCGGGCGGCACGTTCGCGGCCTATCTCGATTTTCCGGTGAGCATCGGCGCCTACCGCTTTGCGTCCGATCCCTCGCAGCCGACCTGCCTGCACCTCCTGCACACGCCGACGCTGCCCAATCAGGGCCTCGACATGCGCCAACAGTTTCGCGCCGGCCGCGCGCGCCTCTACAACACGAGCTTCGCGGAATTCGAACGCGAAATTCGCGACGAGCTCGGCCGCATGCTGGGTCCGGGGGGATTCGATTTCGATCGCGACGTCGCCGCGATTACGGTCAACCGCTGGCCGCATGGCTATGCCTACACGCCGACCCCGCTGTTCGACGAACCGAAACAGCAAGCGCGTCTCGCCGCTCTCGCACGGCGGCGCATCGGCCGGATCACGATCGCGAATTCCGATTCCGGCTGGGATGCCTACACGAATGTGGCGATCGATCAGGCGCACCGTGCGGTCGCCGAGCTGATTGGCTGAGCCGCGCCCGTCGCGGCAAGGCGGTCCGGCCGCGCCCGGCCTGCTGCCCGCGTCCGCGCGGCTGCTCGCGCTCACCCTGCTGCTCGCGCTCGGCGCCTGCGAGCGCCACGCTGCCTCCGGGGCCGGCGAGGAAAAAGTTCTCAACGTCTATTCCTGGACCGATTACATCGCGCCGGACACGGTCGCAAATTTCGAGCACGAGACCGGGATCAAGGTCCGTTACGACACCTACGAAAGCAACGAGGTCCTCGAGACCAAACTGCTGACCGGGCACACCAACTACGACGTCGTAGTGCCCACGGACACCTTCTTCGAGCGCCTGGTCCACGTCGGTGTGTTTCGCAAACTCGATGCCGACGAGATTCCCAACAGGGCCAATCTCGATCCCGACATCCTCAAGCGACTGGCGCTCCACGATCCGGGCAATGCACACGCCGTGCCCTACCTATGGAGCACGGTCGGGCTCGGCTACGATTTGACCCAAGTCGCGAGCCGACTGGGCCACGCGCCCGCGCCGAGTTGGTCGCTGTTGCTCGACCCCGCCAACGCCGAGAAACTGCAGGACTGCGGCATCTCCGTGATCGATTCGCCCGCGGAAGTCTTCGCCGCTGCGCTGATCTATCTCGGTCGTGATCCGAACAGCCGCGATCCGGCCGACGCCGCCGCGGCGCTCGCCGTGCTCATGAAGATTCGACCCTACGTCCGCTCGATCGAGACGACCGAGTACATCGGCGAATTGGCCAACGGCAGTCTTTGTTTGACGCTCGGCTGGTCGGGCGACGTCCTGCAGGCGCGCGAACGCGCGCGCGAGGCCGGCAAAGGCGTGCGCATCGGCTACCTACTGCCGACCGAGGGATCGCTGCTCGAGACCGACATGATGGCGATCCCCAGCGACGCGCCCCACCCGCACAATGCGCAGCGCTGGCTCGATTACCTGATGCGTCCGCAAGTCATGGCGGGCATCACGAACGCGGTCCAATACCCGAACGGCAACGCCGCCTCGCTGGCCTATGTGGATGAGCGCATCAAGAACGATCCGGGGATTTATCCGCCGACGGCCGCGCGGCTCAAACTGCGCGCACTGTCCTCGCCGGCGCCGGACTACGCTCGCTTGCAGACGCGCTTGTGGACCGAATTCAGGACCGGGCAGACACGCTGAGGACCCGTGGTGCCGTCGGGGTTTTTTCAGCCTGCGGGAGCGACACGCTTGAGCACCGCCGTGGCCCGCTCATCGCGGCTGATGGCCCGGTATAGCTCTTTGAGTTCTTCCGCTTGCGCCGCAGGGATGCTCAGATTCCGGATCTCGAACACCCGGGTAAAGTGCAACACACGGCCGTCCGTCTCTGTCTTGCTGTCGTAGGATGCAAAACTGGTTTCCGCGTGCGTCGGCGGTGGCAACTCGTCGACGCGGTAGCCGCTGGGCAAGGTGATTTCGAAGTCATCCGTGTCGCGCACCGGTTCACTGACTTCGATGGGATAGCGGCGCTTGCGTTCCGTTTCGACGTCAAGGAGCTCACTCGCCATGACGCCGAGCACTCGCGGCCGGACGAGCAGCAACTCGCCCGCCGCGCGCGCGTACCCGCTCGCATCGAGCGAGTAATTCCAGGCAAAGGGTCTGTCGAGTATACGAAGATTGCTCACGCTCGCCTGAGTCACTCGAAAATCCGTCAAGGATGCGGCGACCCGACGCTCGACCGGCCTGATCTGATCCGTGTCCAATCGGGCCGAGCGCAACGCGTAGCGTTCGGCACCGGCACGATCGCCGACCAAGATTTCGTGCACGTCGCCGCGCAGGCGTCCATCGGCGTCGAGACTCATCCGGGCGGTTCGGTTCAGGCCATTCAAGCGCGCGGGAATTTGCGGGAGTCGGACCAACTCGCCGCCTTGCGGGCTGATAAGCAGGCCGTAATTGGCTTGCAGCGCACCGCGCAGCCGCCCGAACGGCGTCAGGAAATCGGTGGGATCGAAATAGAGCAGGGGTCCGATCGCGGGATGGATCGCTCGCGCCGGTAGATCGGCAGCGTTCGTGTCCGGCGGCAGGGCGATTGCAAGGATCGCATGATTGAAGGCGAGACTGGGCGGCATGGTCTCGGTGACCACATCCCGCTGCGTGTTGATGATCACGGGATACGATGCGACACCGATTCGCGCGAGCATGGCGCCGAGCAGCGTCGCCTTGTCCTTGCAATCGCCGTAACCATGCGCGAGGGTCTCGGTCGCCGCATGCGGTCGATACCCACCGATACCCAGCTCGACGGCTACATAGCGGATGTCGTCCTGGGCGAAGGCGGCGAGCGCTTTGATCTTGGCCAGCGTGTCGGGGGCGGTCGCAGTCAATTCAGCCACTTTGGCGTCGAGTTGCGCGGAATCGTCGCGCTGTCCTTCGGCGAGCTTCGCGTACCAACTGCCAAGTTCCGACCACGTCTGCAATCCCCCGCTCTTGCCACCCGGCGGGATCAGATAAATCACGAGGCCACCGATGACGCTCGAACTCGGCGGCATGCGCTTCTCGACGACGATCGGCTCGACATCGGCGATCACCCACTGGAACTGGCCCGGCGCCACCTCCGTTGGCGGCTCCTCGGGGTGATTGATCCACCGGGCTGCATAGCTCCAGCCCGGGGGCAACTCCAGTCGATAGCGCGCCTCGTGCACGGGAACCGTGTCCTGGAATATCCATCGGTCCTGCAATACGTAGGGCCGTTTCTCCTGCCGGGTCTCGAAACCGACGACGCTGCCGGGCAAAGAAGCCGGTACGACCAAGGATTTGACGTGCACATCGCTGACCAGAGTGCCCAAGGGCACGTCCAGGCTGGCCTCGACGGCGTCTCCCTCGCTGAGCGCATAGTCCTTGCCGCCCGTGGGAATAGACCAAGCGCGCATGTCCTGGATCCGCGTTTGCGAGTCGAATACGAGAGCGACCCTGCCGCGCGCCGCGCCTTCGGGACGCAGGATCTTGAAGGCCTTGCGATCGAATTCGGTGATTTTGCCGCTCTTGTCGACGCTGAGCACGGTTTCCGAATACAACTCGATTGCGTCGGCCGCGTCGCGATGGGCCGGCAGCGGCAGGTTCGCAAGCGCATGCAACCAGGGCGGCGCGGTCGCGGCAAGCGCGGGATTCGCGAGGAGCATGACGGCGCTTGCGAGACCGAGCGCAAGCGAGCGCGGGCGCGGGCGTGACCGCCGTGGGTTGCCGCCACTCATCGGTGGCCACCGCCGGTTGCGAGCACCAAGGTCGCACCGTCACCGCTGCGCATGCGCTGGAAAAAATCACGAATCGTGTCGAAATGCTTGACGTCGACCAAAGTCACCATCGATGCGAGTTCGCGCGTCAGCCGCAGATCCGCGCCGCTGTTCGAGGCGACCGATCGATATTTGAGAACATTGATGTCTTCATCGCTCGGTTTCGGCAGATTGGCCACGGTCCAACCTGCCGGCAAGGCGACGTGAACGTCATCGGTGTATTCGAACGGAAACGGAAAGTAAATTGGCTGAATGCGCGTCGCATGTTCGAACTCGTGCTTCCAACGACCCGAAAACAATCCGACCGGAGCGAGCGCCCGTTGCCCGGTCAGGCTCACCCAGTCCGGTATCGTGATCTCGTAGTTGACCTCGAACGGCTGCTCGGGGCTCTCCCAGTCGGGCGTATCGAGGGGCGTCACTGTGGTGTCCTCGGGAATGTCGATCTTGAGCAGCGTCTCGAGATACTTCTGCCGGTGCATGTCGTCTTCATTGCGCTCATGGAGTCGCACGGCACGCGCTTCCAAGCCGGTGAAGCTAAGCTTGACGCGACCGGAGACGTTGCCGTCCGGCGCGAGTTTCAGCTCCGCCGTGCGCAGGATGCGGGAGTCGGAGGCCGGCGGTAGTGGCGTCGTGATCCAGCGTCCGCCATCTTTCGAAAGCACCAGGCCCTGTTCCGCGGTCTTGCCCCAGGGCAGCATTCCGAACGGCACGTACAGGGCGCCGGGATCCAGATACAGGTTCTTGCCGTCGAGACTCACGAGCACGAGATTCGTGTTGAGCTGCGATGGATTCTTGAGCAATGGGTCGAAAAACACCTTCTGTCGATCGGCAACGAGCACCGGCTCCGCGTGGAAGCCAGCGGCCCGGGCGAGTGCCAGGAACAGCCATGTGAGCTGCGGGCCCGTGCCCGCGCCACGCTGCCACACGTCGGCCACGCTTTGCGCCTCGGTCTCCTTTTCGCGCTTCGTTTCCTGCGGTGTCTGCTTGGGCTCGTAGGAAAGATTTTCCAGTTGTTGAACACGCGCATAGAGCTTGCGCAGCCTGCTCTCGTCCGAATCGGCGCCGGCCAAGATTGCCGCGACCGCAGCGGCCATCGGCCGCGGTTCGTCGACGAAGGACTCGACCGCCTTGCTGCGCTTCTTTGCGAACTTGGCCCAGAACTTCACCGGATCAGGCTCGGCGTCCTGCTCCGACACGTAGATGAAGTCGACGCGGTATTGCATGACGTCGGCCGGCGGCATGTGGTCTTCGCGAACGAACGCCGGCACGTTGTGCGTTTCGAGGCGGATCGATTCGCGATTCACCACGGGCGCGCTGGTCCCGTCAGGCAGGCCCCGGGGCCATGTGTAGCGGACAGTCCAGCCGCGATTGGGTCGCAGCGAGAAATCGGCCTCCTTGGTGAACAGCGGCTGACTCAGGATCCAGCGAGAATTGAACAGGGCATCGGTGCGAAACACTTGCGTGTATTTGTATTCGATGATGCTGCCGACGGGCACATCCGGCAGCGCAAACGCCTTTGCGACGAGTTTTTCGCCGAAGGCCGCGGCGACCTCCTTGTCGTACACGGTTCCCACGAACGGCACGCTCGTACCGTCGGGCCGGACCGTGCGTGCCTCGAGACCGCGAATGAACTCGAAGTTCTTGAAGTAGGGAATCTCGACGTTGGCGTATTGACGCCCTTCTTCGGTGAGGATCTTGATCCGGACGTAATCCCGCTCGATGAAGTCCCGGTCGTCGCGATCGACCCTGCGATAGAGCACGATCGCAGACGCCTTCGGCGCGAGCGGCTCCTCGGTCATCTGCAGCTCCTCGCTGGTCACGGGCAGCCATTCTTCGGCATGCGCGACGACCGGCACGATCAGTGCACACAGCAGAGCGGTGGCAATGCCTTGCATCGAGCATCCCTCGGTGACTTATCGCTTGATTCTACACGCCGTTCTGTCTGGCCGTGTAGGAAGCGCGCGGCCGCCGATGCGGTCACGGCTCGCGCAGCTTGCAGCGCTCCATCAGGTCGTACAGCGTGGGTCGGCTGATCCCCAACAGAACCGCGGCACGCGACAGGTTCTTGTCCGAGAGCGCCAATGCCTGGATCAGCGCACGGCGTTCCGCATCGGCGCGCACAGCGGCCAGACTCAGCGGCGGCGCGGCGGCTCCGGCGGCGGAGGCCGGCAACGACAGATCCGCGGGGGAAATCGTTGGCGAGTCCGCCATGATGAAAGCGGCTCTGACCTTGTTCTCGAGCTCCCGCACGTTACCGGGCCAGGCGTACTGCTGCAGGGCAAGCAACGCTGCGTCGGAGAATGCCCTCGCCTGCGTGCGCGATTCCGCGGCGAACCGTGCCAGGAATGCGTGCGCCATCAGCACGATGTCCCTGCCGCGTTCCCGCAGGGGGGGCACCGCGATAGTCACCGCTCCGATCCGATAGTAGAGGTCCTGCCGGAACTGCTGCGCGGCGATCAGCGCATGCAGGTCTCGGTTGGTGGCGCAAACGACCCGCACGTTGACGGCGATCTCCTGCCGTCCACCCACACGCTCGATGACCTGGGACTGCAGGAAGCGCAAGATCTTCGCCTGCAGCGGCAGGGGCATGTCACCGATTTCGTCGAGGAACAGCGTGCCGCCGTCGGCCAGTTCCACCTTGCCCAGGGTCTGCTTCACGGCACCGGTAAAAGCGCCCTTCTCGTGCCCGAACAACTCGGCTTCCAGCAACTGCTCCGGGATTGCCGCGCAGTTGATCGCAACGAAGCGCCCGCTCTTGCGAGGACTCAGACGGTGAATGGCGCGCGCGAGGAGATCTTTGCCCGTACCGGTTTCGCCGACGATCAGCACGGGCACGTTCGCGGTTGCGACCTTCTCGACCGTGCGGCAGACCGAGAGCATCGCTTCGTCCGTGGTGATGATGCCTTCCAGCGTGTCGGCCGAGCGCAGGTCGATGGATTCGCGATTCTGGCGTTCGAGTTCGTGGAGGCGCTGCGCACGAGCGACGATCAGCTTCAAAATATCCGTGTCGACCGGCTTGTGACAGAAGTCGGTCGCCCCGAGCGCCACCGCGCGCAGCGCATTGGCGCGGTCGCCGTGGCCCGTGACGACGATGACTTTGGTGTGAGGTGCTGCTTCGAGGATCTCCTGCAGGGTCGTCAAGCCTTCCTCCACGCCATTCGGGTCCGGCGGCAGACCGAGGTCCTGCAGCACGACGGCGGGATCGAACCGGCGCAATTGCGCGAGGGCCTGTTCGCGATTGGCCGCGACCTGCACGTCATGCTCATCGAAGCACCATTTCAGCTGCTTCTGCAATCCGAGATCATCCTCGACGACCAGCAATACCGGACGGTCAGCCACCATCATCGATTACTCCCGGTTGCGCGGGCACTGTGATTGCGAAGCGGGTACCGGCTCCCGGACTGGTTTGCACATCGACGAAGCCACCGAGGGATCGGATATATTCGCGCACCTGATAGGCGCCGATCCCCATACCGGAGGCGCCCTTCGTCGAATCGAAGGGGCGGAACAGTCGCTCGCGAACGAAGGTCGAATCCATGCCCTTGCCGTCGTCGGCGACGGTCACGGTCGCGCAGGCTCCATCGAAGCTGATCCCGACCGTCACCGACCCGGTTGGCGGAGTCGCATCCTGCGCATTGCGGATCACGTTTTCGAAGACGCTGACGAGATCCTCCGGATGGGCGGTGACCACCAGGGGAGCGAGCGGCGCCTGCAGCTGCGGCTTGGGATGCTTGTCCGAGCAGCGCGCCAGTGCGCGCCCCAGCGGCTCCTCGAGCCGCATGGCCTTCAGTTCCGAGTCGAATTCGCCGAGACGCAGACGCTCGATGAGAGCGGTGATGCGGTTGGCCGCGTTGTCGATGGTCGTCATCGCATCATCGACGAAACTCGGGTTGTGTCGGAACTTTACGGCGTTCGCAGCCACCAGTTGCAACTGCGCAACGGCGTTCTTGAGGTCGTGCATCAGGAATGCGGTCAGGCGGCTATACGCCTCGAACTGGCGGCTTTCCGCGAGCTTGCGATCGGCGGCATGTTGCGCCAGGTAGGTAGCGACATGACGGGCGAGGCTGATCAGCAGGTCGCGGTCTTCGAAATCCAGGTCGAACGGCGGGGGTGGCGGCGCAAGTATGATGAAACCGAGCAAGGACTCTGTCCTCACGATGGGCGCGATAAGTCGCAGCGAAGCGTCGGCGAGCAGCCACTCGGGAACCGCGATCCGCTCCGGGGAGCCTGGCGGTTCGCGGTAAGCGGCAATATCCACGATCCAGTTGCCCCTCGACAGCAGCTGCAGAAATCCGGCGCCTGCGGCAACGTCGGGCGGCAGCGGCGAATCGGACCTGCGTTTGTCCCATGCCGCGACCGCGCAATACCGGTTGCCGGATTCATCGAGCATGAACAGCAGCGCCCGCTCGCTGCCGAACACCTGCGCCACCGCCTGAAGGACGCCGGTATGGGCCTGTTCCGCTTCGATCTGCGCTAGCGCATGCACGAATCTGAACCACTCGACTCTATAATCGTACTTGCTTCGGTAGAAGTTCTTGCTGATCAGGACACGCAGCCAGCGCCGCCCCGGATCAGACCAGAACAGACCCATCAGCACGATCGCGGCACCCAGCAGAAACAACAGCTGGACCGCCTTGCTCCACGCGCCGCCCGACACCCGCACGAAATAGCCGGCAATCGCCATGGCGCAGAAATAGAGTCCGACCGTTGCAAATGCAGAGGTGTAAAACACGACTTCGCGCGAGATGAGAATGCTGCGGTCCGTGCGCGGCCGTTTGCTGACCGCTACGACGAGAACGGGTAGCGAGATGACCATGAAAAAGGCGCGCATCGCGAAGGAGACGGGATCGACGGCGCCGAATACTTCCGCTTCCCCATACAGGATCAGGTCGTACAGACATTGGCCGCCGGTGACGGACAAGAGACACAGCAGCCAAGGCTGCCGCTCCGCCTCGGCGTTGCGATAAATCTGCTCGACCAGGACGATGCCTATGAAGCCAAACAGCAGACCGTCATGGGAGAGTTGCCGGCCCACGTCCATGCCCGGGATTGTCAGCAACAACAGCAATACCACGCAGGCCAGTGGAATCGTCCGGATCAGCCGTCGGGGCAACAGGGCGGCAAACACCCCCGTCATCAGCAACAGCCAGCCCGCATCGCGCGCCACCTCGAGTGCGGCGAACGCCGGCAGCGCGAGCGCATGTTGGGTTGCCGTCAAAGCGGCAGCGGCGGCCCAGAATACCGACAGACCGGCAGCGGCAATCATTCGGTACCAGAGTGGATCACGCTGGAAATTCGCCACCAGCATTCCCACGAGCACGAAGTAGCCGCACGCCGCGGATGCGTAGCCGATCGTCGTAGGGTTCAGCATGACATGGAGTTGGCTGCTGACTCTTCTAGTCCCTTATGACTTCGATTCTATCCCTAAATTATGACAGGTGATCATCTAGCGGACACCGCGAGCCGTGTCCTGTAAAACACGCGGCGGATTGGTTTGACCCAATCCGCCGCACACGCAAAAAGATCGTGATGGCTAAGATTATGTTAAATGCAAATCTCAGTGCGTAGCCACGTAACGGACGATCCCCGCGGCCACCAAGTCGAGCGCCGGGTTGACCGTATGCGCCGTCCCGGCGCGATCCGCGGCCAGGAGGGCCGCGAGGTCAACGACGGCCAGGTAGTTCGTATAGACGGCTTCGCCGTAGTCAGCCCAGCTCGCCAACACACCGTAGGCCTTGCCGTTGTTCGGGCTGGTGTAGGCCGTGATCGTGTGCGGATCAAACCCGGCCGTGAACGGCAGACCATCCGGCGTTGGCGGCAGCGTGAAATAGGCATAGTCGACCAAGGCCGGCGTGCCGCTGCCGGAGGTGGCGGGCAACTGGAATACGGACGCGGTATTGCCACCGAACTCGCCCGTGATGATGCCGAGGTGACCTGTGCCCGGCGCGACCGAGATGCCGTCCGTGCCGGCCGAAAAGCCGCCGCCGGAATCGCTACCGACGTAGGTAAATTGGCCCGGGGCCGTCCAACTGCCCGCAGGGCTGCCGCCGGTCGTGACCGCCTGCGTGAGGTCGGTGATGTACATATAGCTGGTGAACTCATCGCTGGCGACGCCTATGCCAGTCGTGCAGTCCTCGGCGGCGGAGTCCAGTTCGTTGCCGACATATCCGCCGCCGGCATACGGGTTGGTGTAGTTGGCATTTTCCGCCGTGATCGCCCCGGTCACGGAGTTAAGCGGCAGGAGATCGTAATAGCCGTCCTCACCGGGACTGAGAATGAGGTTACGCGACGGATCGATGGAAATGTTCTCCGACACTTCATAGGTCGTAGGGAACGGCGCGAGGAATGTATTCGTGGTCAGATTCAGCGGCTGAATGCCGTCACCGGAGCCACCGCCAGAGAAGCCGCCGGAAATATAGGCCATATTGGTCAAGGCGTTGATCGCAACTCCGCAATTCTGGCAGTAGCCCCCGGAGAAGCCGGCATAATTGTTGGAGCTGCTGGTCAGAGTTTTCGTCAACGTCGTGCCATTGATCAGGTAGACGTCGGTGTTGTTCGCGGTACAGACCGTCTCGCCCGTTGCTGGGTTCGCTGAACAGGCGTTGACGATGCCAGGCGTGACAATGGTCGCCGGTGCCCCCGTCCCCTCGAGCGTCACGGCTTGGACGTTGGTGCCGCCGCCCTCCCAGAAGCCGTTCGGCACGTATGAGACCACGTTCGTACCATAGGCAACCGCCAGCGAGCTCGACGGCACGCACGCATTCAACGTGGTCGTCGTCTGGCTCACCAGGATGATCGAACAATTATCGCTCGCGTACCCGGGACCCGTGACCCACGCATACACCGTGCCCTTGGTGCTGCCGAGGGGCAGCGTATTCGCCGGCAGCGTGAAATTGATGCGCTTGGCTGATCCGATGATCGTCGTGATCGAGTTGGCCGCGATGCTGACCTCACCGGCGACGGACGATGCACCTACGCCGCAAGTGGGCGCGAGGTTCACCTGCAGCGTTGCAGCCGCAGCGCCTCCCGGCAGGCCGGATGAGGTCAAGTTGAGCTTGCTGAGTCCGGCGGCGCCGGAGGACGGCGTCGACAGCGTTGACAGGGAGACGACCGTTGCCGCCTGTGCGGAGGAACTGCCGAGCAGCACCACACCGCCGAGCGCCAGCAGGGAAGAGGTCAGCGCGAGGCTCACCAGCGGCAGAGTCCCCGCTAGTGGAACCGTCCTCGCAGTGCCGGACTTCCGGCGTCGCACGAAGAACCCAGCGAACAACCCGGTCCCGACGAGCAGCAGCGTCGATGGCTCGGGCGTGCCCGGCACCACGGTCGTCGCGGTCGTTGCCGTGATCAGCGCGAGGTCGCCCTCCTCGAGCGCACCGCCGCCGGCATCGGTGATCGTAGCCGAGAAGGTGTCCTCGATGGTCGACGTCGTACCACCCGCAAGGGACAGCGACGTCGTCGAGAACGAACCCGTAAGCACTGCGGAGACCGCGTCATTCGCGGTGCCAAAGACCACGCCAGGGCCGTCAAACGACAGGCCGTCGGACGTGAGCGCGAACGCGGACGACCCGAAACTCGCGGTGCTGCCATCCCCGAAGGTCACCACCAGATCGAGGTCCGTAAGACCCACGGAAGTGCCTGTGACCGGGAAATCGGTTGGATCTCCCAAGGCCACTGCGTTCGGGCCCGTCAGGTTGGCGATATCGAAGGTCGCAATGTTCGGCGCGGTCGTGCCCTCGTCGTAGCTGACGTAACCGATGTTGATTTGCGCCTGCGCGTTGCCGCTCAACCCGCACAGCGCCGTGGCGGCGATCGCCAAGCTCGCCGCAGACAGGATCTTCTTGATCATTACGCTACCCCCGATATCAAAGTTTATTTCCACGCCCGCTATGTGCGGCTCTAGGCGCTATCAAGCAGGAGTCATGCCAGGGGGCGGCAATTGTTTTTCTTTCCGATACTTAGCGCCATTGTGTCAGCGGCGGTCGCGGCGGGAACGAGGCGGTCTGTAAGATTCTCCGACAGCGATGATTACTCAGCGGGTGCCCAGGAAGAACGGCAAGTCCTCGGGGCGGAGGGCCGCGAGCAGGTCGCGAATGAACTGGTCCTGCACCACAAAGGATCGTTGCGGCGACAAGCCGATCGTGGAGACCCGGAACAAAGCGCCATCGGGAATCAGACCGCGCACGCCGTATCTCAGGCGTATCAACTGGCGATCGACGACGCCATGGGACAACTCGTCGCCGATGCGCATCCAATAAGTGACGGGTTCGATGCGCCCCTCGCGTAGCGCCGTGAAACGCGTCACGTGGAGTCCCTCACCGGCATCGCGAGCCGGGACGGTTGCCGAGGTTTTGTTGGATACGCGGAATCCGGCGGCGACGTAACATAACTCCGGGCGATGGGCTTGTGACTGAAAGTCCTGTCTTGGGCCATAGGCGACGAGCAGCATGACGACGTGTCCATTCGCATCCGCATAGCCACGGCCCAACTGCCGGCTATAGACGTGTTGTATCGCATCCGCAGGCGCCGGTTCGTCAATCGCGGCATCCGGACTTACCAGCGTGATCGCCGGGATGTAAGTCCAGCCGGCGAAACGCGGCGGGACCAGCGTCTCGAATTCATCCGGCGTGAATGCCCTGCCCATGAGTTCATGGGGCGCGAGCGCCCGTGCAAGCAGTGCCGCGATCAAGATCGCGCCGGACAGCACCGCCACCTGAGCCCTGTTCGGTTGCATGGATTCGCGGTCTCCTGAGATTCTCGGTTCCCATCATACTGCCGTCGGCGGCCGTATGCCGCCGAGCGGAGCATGGCGCCGATGGCTGCCGGTAGTGGCGCAGTGGTAGGATGCCTTCGAACCGTAAATGCATGGCTGGCCCGCACATTACGAGTAGAAAAAAATGTCCAAAAAAACGAACTCTGCGGTGAGCACCGCGCTGTGGCTCGCATGTTCCTCGACACTGCTGATCGCTGGCTGCGGCAAGCGCTCCGGCCAAGATCCGGAATCCACCGGACAGGTTGCCGCGAAGGTGGGGCCCGATGTCGTGACGAACCTCGAACTCGACAACGAATTTCGTATCGCGAACGTGCCAGCCAACCGGCGCAAGGATGCCGCGGTGGTCGGGCCAACGCTGAACGAACTGGTACTGCGCAAGTACCTCGCCCGAAAGGCGATCGAGTCGAAGCTCGATCTCGAGCCAGCCGTGCTGTTGAACCTGACGCGAGCCCGCGAGCAGGTGCTCGCGAATACTTACATGATGCGCCAGGCCGCGACCTCGGCAATCGGCAAGGACGAGGTGACGACGTATATCGCCGGGAACCCGGCGCAATTCGCGGAACGTCGTGTGCTGTCGATCGACCAGGTCCGTTTCGGGCTGACGCCGGACGCAGAGGATTTTACCCTGGCGAATCGCCATGTTCCGTCGCTCGCCGTCGTCGACGCCAGGCTGAGCGCAGCCGGCATTGCACACAACCGCTCGGTCGGCGTGCTGAGCGCGAGCGACTTACCGCCGGATTTCGCGGCCGCGTTGCACGCGAGCAAGCCCAACGAGGTCTTCTATGCGCGCTCCGGTGTGGAGGGACTGTACTTTACGGTGATGAGCGAAGCGGTGCAGCCGCTGGAGGGCGAGGCTGCCGCAAAGGTCGCACGTAGTCACCTCGAGGCCGAAGCGATCAAGGCCGCCATCGCCTCCGCGACCAAAGCCGCCCAAAGCGAGACGGAGTTCGTCGGCGACTACTTCCGGATCATGGCCCCGTGGGAAAAGACTTCGGCATCAAAGACTCAGAGTTCCACAAGTGCCGGGTCCGCTGCCAGCGCAGCGAATGCCTCCGATGCCGGCGGGAACGCCCCGCACTGACGATGATTGCGGAGCGCACATGGCCGTGGATGGCGCTGCTCACAGGTTCGTTCTTGACTGCGTATGCGCCGCTTTTTTTGTACCTGGCTCGCGGACCCTGGCAGACCGAGCAGGAAGGCCACGGGCCGCTGATCATCGCCGGCTCACTATGGCTCGCATGGCAGGCGCGCGCCCGTATACGCACTCTCCCGCCGATGGCCGCACCGCTCGCCGGCTGGGTCGCGGTGCTGTGCGGACTCCTATTGATGTTCCTGTCGCGGATACAGGGACTGCCCAGCGGGGAAGTGCTGTCCGCGGTCGTCGTCATCGCCGGCAGCATCGTGCTTCTCGCCGGCTGGCCGACGTTGCGCGCGGTCGCCTTCGCGGTCGGCTTCCTGCTGTTCGCGGTGCCCTTGCCCGAGTGGATTAGCGACGGCGCGACGGTACCGCTCAAGGTCTTCATCTCGGATGCCGTGACCCAGCTTCTGCACGCAGCCGGCTATCCGGTTGCACAGAATGGCGTCATGATCATGATCGGTGCATACGAGGTGCTGGTGAAAGACGCCTGCTCCGGCATGAATTCCATCGTCGCGCTGGCCGCCGTCGGGGTCTTCTACGCCCATGAGGTCCACCGGAATTCGCCGCTGCGCATCGCGCTGCTGCTGCTGGCGGCAATTCCGATCGCGATCGCGGCTAATTTCGTTCGTGTGCTGGCACTGATCCTGATCGCGTACTACCAGGGTGTGGATGCGTTGGCAGGGAATCTGCACGGGCTCACGGGCATCGCGTTGTTCGCAGTGGCGCTTGTGTTGTTTCTGGTATTCGATGGAACGGTCAGCTTCGCGGCCCGGCTGGTGCACCGTGAGGCACGCCACTGATCACCAGCCGTCCTCAGTCCGCCCTGATCAGCACGATCGTCCGCGCGCAGTGCGCATATTCGCGAGCGATGTCCTTGAGATATCGCAGCAGCAGATCGATTTTCGGGCGGTTGTGGCCCGTTTCACAAGCGCAATCGCTATCGTTCCGGCGCCGTTGCATTCCACTGGGGCATGTTCGGGCTCGTCGTCGACGCCCTCGCGCGGTTACGGCGATTTGGCGGATCACTGTCCACGCGTTGGATAACGACGAGCCTGCGGCCGCTTTGGCCGAATACGCCGACGAGCGTCCGTCGCCGCATGCCTTTATGATCTGGTCACACCTCAACAATAGGGATGCCATGGACCGCCGAGAATTTGTCGCGGGCGCTGCAGGCGCTCGCCGCGGGCGAGACCAGTTCGGAAGCCCTCGCCGCCGCGTATCTCACGCGAATTTCTTGTTTCGATCAGGACGGCTCATGGCTCTCGGCTTGGCATTGGCCGGTGTGGCCGTCGGCCGCCCGCAGGCTGCGCGCGGTGCAGACTACTCTCTGCTCGCCACACCGGAGACGGTCGCATGGGGATATTATTCCGGCCTCGCGAAGCCGGTCCTGACGGTGCACTCCGGCGACACGGTGCGCATGCAGACGCTCTCGACCTGCGGTTCACCGGAACAAATGCAGAGCCGCGGCGTGCCAGCGAACCAGATACCGCCGTACACCGCACCGATCTATGAGCAGGTCAAGGATATCGGTCCAGGCGGTCATATTCTGACGGGTCCCGTCGGCGTAACCGAAGCGGAACCTGGCGACGTGCTCGAGGTACAAATCCTCAAGGTCGATCTCGACGTCGATTTCGCGTGCAATGCCTTCGGCGTCGGTCGCGGCTTCCTACCCATGGAGTATCCATATAGCCGCTGGAAGATCGTGCCGCTCGATCGCCCACACATGCTCGGCAAATTCGCGCCCGGCATCGACATTCCGCTGCGGCCCTTCTTCGGCAGCATGGGAGTGGCTCCTGCCGGCGGCAAGATCGACAGCGCGCCGCCGTTCGCACACGCCGGTAACATGGACAACAAGGAACTCGTCGCGGGAACGACGCTCTTCATTCCAGTAGCAGCCAAGGGTGCCTTGTTCGAGGCTGGCGACGGGCATGCGGGCCAGGGCAACGGCGAGGTCGACATCACGGCCCTCGAGACTTACCTGACGGGCACGTTCCGGTTCATCGTCCACAAGGACCGGCACCTGCTCTGGCCGCGCGCTGAAACCCCGGACAGCTATATCTCCATGGGATTCAGCAAGGATCTCAAGGAAGCGACCGAGCACGCCGTGCGGGACATGATCGAGTTTCTGATGGAAGCAAAACACCTGAGCCGCGACGACGCGTACATGCTGGTCAGTGTCGCGGTCGATGTCGACATCACGCAACTCGTCGACGGTAACGTCGGCGTGCACGCGATCTGTCCGAAGAAGATCTTCACCACGCGTTGACTCGGTTCAGATGCGGCTGCAAACGCTCGGTTCAGTCCAATTCGAGCACGACCGTGACGCTGGAATCGAGATCAGCCTTGTCGATGTAGCCGATCGCCGTCTTGTCGGCGGCGACCGCCAGTTTGACTGCTTTGTCGTCGGCTAGCTGCTTCGGCAACTGACCAAGACCGGTGAAGGTGATGCGCGCCCACACGGCCCTGATCTGCGCCAAATCGCGGTCCGTCGCCTTCCGGTAGAAGTCGCGGCGCGCCGGATTCGCATCGGGCAGATCAATTGGCTTCAGGTCCATGGTGCGTCCCACGAAAACGCCGGCGACCCGTTCTTTGCTCAGGGGCTGCGCGCCGGCCGCCATCACGACGACGAGGTCACCGGCATGCCCGGTGCCGGCGAGTATCAGCGCGGCGCACGCCAGACCGTTTTTCCACCTTCTCATGAGTATGGGCATGTGGACGCCTCAGAACACGAAATCGGCGCCGAGACTGAACACATTGATGCGTGACGTCGATGCCGGATCGGCACGCGTCCAAAAATCGTAGTTACCGGCCGCCGCGTTCGAGATCTGCATCTTGAGGGCGATGTTGCGCGCGACATCGTAGCGCAGCGAGGCCGCCACGGAATTGAAGGTTCCCGGCGGCGACACCAGCGTCTGTTGCGACGTCACGGCGCCATAGCTCACCAAGGGTGTCAGAGCGCCAAAACGCCAGCCGGCGGCGACGTACCAGGACCTGAACTGCGCCTCGGGTTCGTCGATGAGCTGAACGTCGTTCTGCCTGCGCCTGACAAATTCGCTGTAGAGCAACGCCCGGCCGTCGTCATAGTACAAGCCGGCTTCGTCAAATTCATCGTGCGTGGTCGTCGATGTGACGAGCGTCGGACTCAAAGCCAGGCTGAACGGGGCCGATGAGGAATTGCGCGACACCCGCACGGTCAGGCTCTTGTACTCGAGCGACAGCACGACGTTCGAGACGTTCTTCGCATCGATCGTGCTCATGATGCCGCCCGCATCGATGGCCGCTGTACTACTGCCGAAAGCCACGTCGAGCTTGAGGGATACATTGCCGATTGCCTTGCGTCCGATGAACTCGCCGCCGTCGATCCAACGCAGGAGCCCCGCGCCGTAGACAACGTTGGGCGCCTCGAACCATGGCGAAGCATAACCCACATTGAGCACCTCCGACGTCAGGAACAGATTGTCGTCGAAGCGGCCGAGCCGAAAGATGAACATCGGCGTCGGCGAATACTGCACGAACAACAATTCGGCGCCCGGCGAGAAGGCGTCGTTACCGCGCTGGCGGAGCACTTCCTGCGCGGTGAAATCGAAGCCCGAACCAAAGTCGATCACCGCCTGCAGGCCGAGCCTAGAGTCCAATCCGGGATCGAACTGCGTCGAAGCCCCCTTGAATTCCGTAATGTCGTGTACGAATTGATAGCCGCCGTTGCTGACGAACGTCCCACCGAGGGTTCCGAACCCGCTGATCGTCGTGCTGATGCCGTCCGCGTAAGAGGCTGAGAATGGCATGGCAGCCAACAAAAAAATGGCGCCCGCGCTGACGGCCAGAGTTGCAATCCGAATTGAGGGCATGCAGAGCTCCGTTGGTCGAGATGGGATCGTGGGGCGGTGCTGCGCCGCGGGACTTCGAGGTTATCGGCCCGACGGTCGTGCCCCTGAGCCTGGCCGGGGTCCCAAGAGCGTCTACTGCACCACGGTTCGGCGAAATGGCGCGGCCCGCGAATCTCCGCAGACGCCGCCGCGATGTGAGAACCCTCAAGTCTTTCCGGCGGTGGCCGTCATGAAGCCTTTGCCGGTCTTCAGCAATGATGTGAACACCTCGGGCGGACGTGTGACAGCGAACAGACGCCGACGTGTCTGTCCCGCAGCCTCCAAGCATGACTACCCCGACGCTGACGGCGGATTACCTTCGCAAAATCAATGCCTACTGGCGTGCCGCCAATTACATATCGGTCGGTCAGATCTATCTCTATGACAACCCGTTGCTGAAGCGACCGCTGCAACTATCCGACGTCAAACCGCTGGTCGTCAGTCATTGGGGCACTACGCCGGGCCAGAATTTCATTTACGTGCACTTGAATCGCGCGATCAACAAGTATGACCTCAACATGTTCTACGTGGCCGGTCCCGGGCATGGTGGACCGGCGATCGTGGGCAACGTCTATCTCGAAGGCACCTGGAGCGAGGTCTATCCCAATGTCGCGCAGGACGAAGCGGGGCTCAAGGAACTGTTCAAGCAATTTTCGTTTCCCGGCGGTATCTCGAGCCACGTCGCACCGACCACACCCGGCTCGATCCACGAGGGCGGAGAGCTCGGGTACTCGTTGAGCCACGCGTTCGGCGCGGTCTTCGACAATCCCGGGTTGATCGTCGCGTGCGTGATCGGCGATGGGGAAGCGGAAACCGGCCCGCTGGCCACCTCCTGGCAGTCCAACAAATTCCTGGACGCCGTCACCGACGGCGCCGTGCTGCCGGTCCTGCACTTGAACGGCTACAAGATCAGCAATCCCACGGTACTGGCGCGCATCGAGGGCGAGGAACTGGAGCAATTCCTGCGTGGTTGCGGCTGGGCGCCGATCTTCGTCGAGGGCCACGATCCGGACTTGATGCACGAGTGCATGGCGACCGCGATGGATTCAGCGATCGAGCAGATCCTCAGCATCCAGAAGCAGGCACGCGACCGGCAGGATCCGTCCCGACCGCGCTGGCCGATGATCGTGTTGCGATCGCCGAAAGGCTGGACCGGACCGAAGTTCGTCGATGGCTTGCAGATCGAGGGCACGTTCCGCGCGCACCAAGTGCCCATGATCGTCGATTCCGAGCATCCGGAACACGTGCCGCTGCTCGAGAACTGGATGCGCAGCTATAAACCCGATGAGTTGTTCGACGCGAACGGCCGCTTGATCGCCGAATTATCGGCGCTCGCCCCCAAGGGCCTGCATCGCATGGGCGCCAATCCCCATGCCAACGGCGGCATGCTGCTGCACGATTTGATCATGCCGGATTATCACGAGCATGCCGTGACCGTGACCTCTCCGGGTGCCGTGCTGGGCCAAGACTGCCAAGTCTTGGGGACCTTCCTGCGCGACGTCTCGAAACTCAATCAAGCGAAGAGGAATTTCCGCGTTTTCGGTCCCGACGAGACCCTCTCGAACCTGTTGGGCGCCGTCTTCGAAGTCACCAACCGGCAATGGGACGCGCGCGAGTTGGGCAACGACGAATGGCTCTCCCCCGAGGGCCGCGTGCTCGACTCGATGTTGAGCGAGCATCAGTGCGAAGGATGGTTGGAGGGCTATCTACTGACCGGACGCCATGGCCTATTCAACAGCTACGAGGCTTTCATCCGCATCATCGACTCGATGTTCAGTCAGCATGCGAAGTGGCTCAAAGTGTGTCTGGAACTGCCCTGGCGGCGGGACATTTCCTCGCTGAATTATTTGCTCGCCTCGCACGTCTGGCAGCAGGATCACAACGGCTTCACGCATCAAGATCCCGGCTTTCTCGACCACGTCATCAACAAGAAGGCCGATATCGTGCGGGTTTACCTGCCGCCCGATGCGAATTGTCTGCTGTCGGTATTCGATCACTGCCTGCGCAGTCGCAATTACGTCAACGTCGTGGTCGCGGGCAAGCACGCGCTGCCGCAATGGCTCAGCATGGATGCGGCCGTGGTCCATTGCACCGAGGGGATCGGCATCTGGCAGTGGGCGAGCAACGATCAAGGCGGCGAACCGGATGTCGTCATGGCCTGCTGTGGGGACACGCCGACGCTGGAGATTCTGGCCGCCGTGTCGATCCTACGCGAGCACTTCCCGGATCTGCGGATCCGGGTCGTCAACGTGGTCGACCTGATGAAGTTGCAATCCTGCTCGGAGCATCCGCATGGATTGAACGAAGTGGATTACGACTCGCTGTTCACCACCGACAAGCACATCATCTTCGGCTTTCACGGCTACGCTTCGCTCGTGCACCGCCTGACCTATCGGCGCACCAATCGCAACCTGCACGTTCGCGGTTACAAGGAAGAAGGCACGATCACGACGCCGTTCGACATGCGTGTGCAGAATGATCTCGACCGGTTCCACCTCGTCATGGACGTCATCGATCGCGTACCGCAGCTCGGCAATCGAGGCGCCACACTCAAACAGATGCTGCGGGACAAGCTCATCGAGCACAAGCACTACATCGAGCAGCACGGCCAGGACATGCCGGAGGTCCGAAACTGGAGGTGGATTCCGCGCAAGGCCGACCAAGCCGGCGTCGTCGTCGCAGCCAACTTAGGTCCCGGCTACGAGCCGCCACACGCCCGGGTCGCGCGGCGGGCCAGTTGACGAGCTCTTCGCAGCCCGCCAACGCCGCAAAAGCCAAGGTGGATCCTAAGGACGATTTGAAGACTCTGCCGATTGCCGAGGTAGAGAAACGCCTGTCATCTTCCGCGGAGGGGCTCACCGGGGTCGAAGCATCGAAGCGGCTGGCGCAGGACGGCCCGAATGAGTTGCCGATCAAGAAAACGAATGAGCTGCTGAAGTTCCTTGGCTATTTTTGGGGTCCCATCCCCTGGATGATCGAAGTCGCGGTGATCCTGTCGGGCGTGGTCAAGCACTGGCCGGATTTCTTCATCATCCTGGTGCTCCTGTGCTCCAATGCCGTCGTAGGCTTCTGGGAAGAGCACTCGGCCGGCAATGCCATCGCCGCCTTGAAAGCCAAGCTCGCCACCAAGACGCGCGTCAAACGCGATGGCAACTGGCTCACTCCGCCCGCGCGCGAGCTGGTATCGGGTGATGTGATCCAACTGAAGCAGGGCGACATCGTTCCCGCGGACGCGCGCCTGCTGGACGGAGACCCGATGTCCGTCGATCAGTCGGCGCTCACGGGCGAAAGTCTGCCCGCCACGCGCAAACCCGGCGATCCCGTGTTCTCCGGCTCGATCGTTCGCCGCGGCCAGAGCAATGCGCTCGTTTATGCCACCGGCGCCAAGACCTATTTCGGCAAGACCGCGAACCTGGTCGAGAAGGCGCAAACCGTCAGCCACTTCCAAAAGGCGGTCCTGAAGATCGGCAATTACCTGATCGTACTCGCCTTGAGCCTGGTGTCCCTGATCATCGCGTTCGCGCTCTACCGCGGCGACCCGATACTGACGACCCTGGAATTCGCCCTGGTGTTAACCGTGGCTGCGATTCCCGTTGCGATGCCGACCGTGTTGTCGGTCACGATGGCCGTTGGCGCGCGCCTGCTCGCGAAGCGACAGGCGGTCGTGAGCCGCTTGGTCGCCATCGAGGAATTGGCCGGCGTCGATGTGCTGTGCGCCGATAAGACCGGCACCTTGACCGAGGACAAGTTGACGCTCGGTGATCCCTATTGCGTGACGGGCGTGACCGCGGCGCAAGTCATCTTGGACGGCGCGCTGGCCTCGCGGGCCGACAATGACGACACGATCGATTTGGCGGTGCTCAAAGGCGTCAAGGATCTGGAGGTCTTGAAGACCTATCAGGTCGGGCATTTCACGCCGTTCGATCCCGTACACAAACGTACTGAAGCCGAGGTCAAGGACAAGGACGGCAAGTCGTTCAAGGTGACCAAGGGCGCGCCACAAGTGATCCTGGCGCTCGCAGCCAACGCCGAACAGGTCAGAGCGGACGTGGAAAAGGCGGTCAATGGTTTTGCGGCGCGCGGGTTTCGCTCCCTGAGCGTGGCGCGATCCGACGGAGGGGGTCCGTGGCAGCTGGTCGGTGTGTTGCCCTTGTTCGATCCGCCGCGCGCGGACGCCAAGGCCACGATCGCGACCGCGATCGCGATGGGTGTGAAGGTCAAGATGGTCACGGGCGATGCGATCGCCATCGCCAAGGAAACCTGCAAACAGTTGGGGCTGGGCACGAACATCCTCGATGCGGGCGGGTTGGGCGACGCCAAACAAGTGGAATCGCCGGCCACGGCCGCGCTCATCGAGAGCGCCGACGGATTCGCCCAGGTCTTTCCGGAAAACAAGTACGACATCATCGATGTCCTGCAGAAACAGGGCCACATCGTCGGGATGACCGGCGACGGCGTCAACGATGCTCCCGCGCTGAAAAAAGCCGACTGCGGCATCGCCGTGTCGACGGCGACGGATGCGGCGCGTGGCGCCGCCGCCATCGTGCTCATGACGCCCGGTCTCTCGGTGATCATCGATGGGATCAAGGAGAGCCGGAAAATATTCCAACGCATGAACAGTTATTCGATGTACCGCATCGCCGAGACCTTGCGTGTGCTCTTGTTCATGACGATCGCGATTCTGGTCTTCAATTTTTACCCGGTGACGGCCGTCATGATCGTGATCATCGCCCTGCTCAACGATTGCGCCATTCTATCGATCGCCTACGACAACGTGATCTACAGCGACAAGCCCGAAGCCTGGAACATGCGCGTCGTGCTCGGCATCTCCACGGTTCTCGGCGTCATCGGCACGGTCGCCATATTCGGACTGTTCTATCTCTCGCTGAAGGTTTTTCACCTCGACCACGCGCATACCCAGACCATGATGTACTTGAAGATGTCCATCGCGGGGCACCTCACGATATTTCTGACCCGTACACGCGGGCCTTTCTGGTCCATACGCCCCGCGCGCATCTTGTTGATCGCCGTATTCGGCACGCAGGCTGTCGCAACCCTGATCGCGGTTTACGGGTTGTTCATGGCCCCGCTCGGCTGGAAATATGCGCTGTTCGTATGGGCGTACGCGCTCGTGTGGTTTCTCGTGAACGACCGGGTGAAGCTCCTCGCGTATCGCATCTTCGATTCACCCAAGGCGGCGGCGGCAGCCAAGGCAAAAGGCATCTCTGTGCGGGCCAAGGTCGCGGCAAAGTCGGAGACGAAACCGGCGGCGGGGCCGGCTGCTGCGCCTGCTGCGACAGCCCGTTAGGATCCCGCAAGCTGCCTGCGGCCTTCGGCCGGCAGTGCACCGAAGCGGCCCGACTTGAAGTCCGCGATCGCGGTCTCGATTTCCGCCCGGCTGTTCATGACGAACGGCCCCCAGCCGACGATGGGCTCGCCGATCGGCGCGCCGGACAGCAGCAACAAGACGCTGTCGCTTTCGGCCCGCACGTCGAGTTCGGTACCCGTGGGCGAAAAACGCAGCATTTGTGCCGCGTCGGCCCGCGCCCCGCCCGCCGTGACCGCGCCGTGCAGCACGACGAGCGCGGCCGTGTGCGATTCCGTGAGATCGGTGCGCAGGCTGCTGCCCGCGTTGAGCCGAATGTCCCAGACGTTCATCGGCGTCACGGTGTGCGCGGGACCCGTGGATCCGGCGTAAGTGCCGGCGATCAGGCGCAGCCGTCCGGCACCGTCGGGCAGTGCGAGGTCGGGGATGTCGTCGGCCACGATCGCCTGATAGCGCGGCGTGGACATTTTGTGCACCGCTGGCAAATTGACCCACAACTGCACCATTTCCAAGAGGCCGCCGCGGCGCGTGAAATCCGGCGAGTGAAATTCATCGTGCACGACGCCCGAGGCGGCGGTCATCCATTGCACATCGCCCGCTCGGATCACGCCCTGATTGCCAGCCGAATCGCGGTGGGCGACCTCACCCGCATAGACGATCGTGACCGTCTCGAAGCCACGATGCGGATGCTCACCGACACCGCGCGGACGTTCACCCGGCGGGAACTCCGTCGGTCCCGCATAATCGAGCATCAGAAAGGGACTCAGTTCTTGGCCCAAGCCGTTGTAGGCGAACAAAGTTCGGACCGGAAACCCGTCGCCGACCCAGTGACCGGCGGGACTACGCACGACGTCTAAGATGGTTTTCTTCATGGCTTACCTCGCTGCGCCAACCTCGCTGCGCCAACCTCGCTGCGCCAAGAATATCATCATCCGGGACACGCGAAATCGACCCGGCACCTGACGGAACCGATGCGGCTCAGGGACTGAACGCAGCTTGTGGCGTTGCGGATAAGCTGCCTACGACAGCATCGGCGAGTTCGGCGACGGCGGCACTCATGGCGCCGACGAGAGCCGCAGCGTCGGGATGGGCGATCGCCAGCGGCGGCGTAACATAAGTCCCCCGCCCGAGTACCGGTGCCGGCGCGCCGGATTTTTCGACGATCGTCCATTCGGCAACGAGCACACAGTGCCCGTCGGGGAACACGTCGAAGGTGTCGACTGCCACGCGCAACAGCCGCACCGCGGGGGATTCGGTTCGCTGCAGACTGACCCGGTATTGAGGCAGTGTCGCGTTCAAGTCGGCGGCGAGTGCATGGGTGAGTCCCAAGGACAGGCGCTCGCCCCAATGCGCCAGCGGCGCGGTTTCGAGCCGGTGCGGCCCAAGTCGCAGCAGAATCTCGGTATTGTCGAGGTAGGCGGGCACGAGCACCATCTCGACCTGCAGCGCTGGGACCTCCGGCGGGTACGCGGCGACGTTCGGCACGATGGTCGCCGCGGTCAGCACATAGATTTGCCGGCGTGCTCCGCCGAAGCAAGCAACGCTCAACAGCGACACACCCAGCCAGCCAAAGCGTCGCCACATGATCAATGGCTGCGCAGCAACGTGCCGACGGGATTTCTCTGCAAGTCCTCGGTCAGGCTGCGCAAAGAACTCGAACTCGCGGCGAGATCGCGCAGCGAGGCCTGAAGGTCGCCGCGCATCTCGGAATGGGCGTCGGTCATGTCGTTGAGCGACGCGAGCAGCGTGTCGGCCTCGGTTGCAGTTCGCTGCGCGGTTTGCAGCAAGCGGTCCAAATCATCGCCGTTGGTCTTGAGCTGTCCCCGCCCGTCAGCGGCCAATTGGTCGATGGTCGCAAGCGTCCGGGTTGCATCGGCCTGAACGCGGGATACCGCCTGCGTCGTCGTAGCCAGCGTGGATTGCAGGCTCTGCGCGACCGGACCGATGACGCCGTTCAGCGTCTCGAGCGTGCGCTGCATGCTCACCAGGGCCTCGCGGGTTTTCTGGCCCAGCCCCGGCAAGTCCAAGCGACGGAATTGATCCTTGAGGTCCTGCAGGTCCGATGGGATGGCCGGAATCTGCGGCAACCCGTCGATCGTCACGGGCTCGACCACCGGCAATTCAGGATGCAGGTCGAGATTCACGGTCAATTGTCCGGTCACATAGCTCTGCGAAATCAGCTGCGCGCGCAGACCGCTTCTCACCGACGACTCCAGGTCACTGACTTCGTTCGGTGGTGGGCCGCCCGTCCAGGTCACCCGCGCAGGCTCCAGATCCAAGTAGACCGGAATCGAATCCCGGTGGCTTTTCAGGTCGATTTTCACACTGATGCTCTTGACCTTGCCGATGCGCACGCCCCGAAACGTGACCGGCGAGCCGACGTCGAGGCCCGCGACCGAACCGGTGAATATGACCACGACCGGGGTTACACGGGTGAACAGGCTCCTGCCCCCGAACGTCAGAATGCCGATCACAGCGAGCGCCAGCGCGCCGAGCACGAACGACCCCACGACCAAGGGTTTAGCGGGTGCCATCGGTCGCTCTCGGCGTCGGGGTCGGCGCTGCTTCGGCGCCGGGTATCGTACGCGTCATGAACGCATGCACCGTCGGATCCGTGCAATGATCACGCAAAGCCTGCGGCGCGCCGTGGCCGATCGCGGTTTTCGTTTTCGCGTCGAGAAAGACTCCGTCGTCGCAGATACCGAACAGGCTCGACAACTCGTGGCTGACCATGACGACCGTGACACCGAAGCCGTCACGCAGTTCGCAAATCAAGTCGTCGAAGCGCTTCGCGGAAATCGGATCGAGACCGGCGGAAGGCTCGTCCAGGAACAGGATCTCCGGATCCAGTGACAGGGCCCGCGCCAGGCCGACCCGCTGACGCATGCCGCCGCTCAAGGTCGACGGCATGCTGTCGCGTCCGGCATCCAGACCGACCAAGGAGAGCTTGACCTGGACGAGCGCATCGATCGATGCCGGCGTGAGCTTCGTGAACATCTGCAGCGGCAAGGCGACGTTCTCGGCGGCGCTCATCGAACTCCACAAAGCCCCGCCTTGAAACAACATGCCGAAGCGCCGCCCGCTCTCCTCACGTTTCGCCGCGCTCAACGACCAGTAGTTCACGTCATCGAAACAGATATCCCCGGCGCTCGGACGCAGCAGACCGATCATGGCGCGCAGCACCGTGCTCTTGCCCGTACCGCTGGGGCCCATGATGGCGAAGATGGAACCCGCCTTCACGTCGAAGGACACTGCCTTTTGGACCGGCTCGGCGCCGTAGCCCACAGTCAGGTTGCGTACGCGGATCTTGGGGCTGGCGGGCTGTGCGTTCATCGCGTCAGATGTTCAGAGCATTCGCGCAGACCGCGAAGATCGCATCGAGAACGATCACCCCGACGATGCCGGCCACCGACGCCGTCGTCGCCGCGTGACCCACAGCGCTGGAGCTAAGTCCTGCGCGCAGGCCGATCCGGCAGCCGACGATCGAAATCCACGCACCGAAGACGATGCTCTTGACGATGCCGAGCATCAACTCGGTGATGTCCACGGCATTGCCGACCTGCTCCAGGAAAGTTTGTGCCGAGATATGCAACATCACGACGGCGATGCAAAACCCGCCAAAAATGCCGATGGCCGCCGCATAGAGGTTCAACAGCGGCATCATGAACGAGAGGGCGATGACCCGGGGCAAGACCAGGTAGTCCTCGACGCCAATGCCGATGGCGCGCAGCGCATCGAGTTCTTCGGTGCCTCGCATCGTCGCTATCTCGGCGGCATAGGCGCTGCCCGTGCGCCCCGACATCACGATCGCGGTCATGATCGGCGCCATCTCACGCACCTCGGCGACACCGACCAAATTGGCGATGTACACATCGGCACCAAAGCGGCGAAGTTCGATTGCCCCGACGAAGGCAAGGATGCCGCCGACCAGAACGTTGACCAAGGCCACGACCGGCAACGCGGTGACGCCGGCATCCGTCACGCAACGCACCAGATCAGATATGCGCATACGCACCCGCCCGCGAAACGCTGCGGTCGTATGCAAGAGGACCTGCCCGAGCAAGGTCGTCGTCGACAACAATTCCGCCCAGGCATCGAGCATCGACTCGCCGGCCCGTTCGATGAGACCGGCATGTCGCTGCGGCGTGCGCAGCGATGGCACGTCTGCCGGGATCAGTTGGATGAGTTGGCGTGCGGGTGCCGGTAGGCCGGACTCATCGAAGTTGATGTGTCGAAGCCGCGCGACACTGCGCAGCGAGGACAGGAAGGCGAGCAAGGAACTTCCCCACAACCCGATTCCGGTCGAGTCGAAGCGGATGGATTTCCAGGTGCCCTGCGCAAGCAGCGCCTGGGTTGCCTCGAGTTCGGCGGCGTTGAAGCTGGCTTCTGTCCAGTCTTGGCTCAAGACCAGGACCAGGTCGCCGTCACGGATTTCAGCAGCCCAACCGGAACCCCTTGGCGAATCGTCCACTTATCGCTTCTTCCTGGGCAACGCCTTGCGCATGGACCGTCGCTCCAGAACATGATGCTTGGTTTACGATGCCATGCGGGTGGCGGGGCTTCTGTCTGCTAGCGTACAGTCGGCGAGGCTCCAAAGTCGTGATGTCTCGATCGGGTGTGATAGCCGATCGCAGTCGCCGGGAGCAGCACCGCGCTATCGGCGCTTTCCTACGGCCCGCACTGCGGGCGTGCCGATGGCGTGGGAAGCACGCTTACCGCTAAGCTTCATATATGAAAAGTCTAACGCGTATCGTCTTGGCAGCGTTGCTGCTCGCGCCCCCAGTCTTGGCCTCGGCGCAAGTGTCCTTGGATGTCTCCGTGAATCTCGCACCGCCCGTGCTGCCAGTCTACGTGCAACCCGCGCTTCCGGCGGTCGGCTATCTGTGGACACCCGGCTACTGGGCGTGGAGCGATGACGGGTATTACTGGGTGCCCGGCACCTGGATTCTCCCGCCCACGCCCGGCTATTTGTGGACGCCGGGATATTGGGGCGCTGATGGCGCGGCCTTCATCTGGCACGAAGGCTATTGGGGGCCCACCGTGGGATTTTACGGCGGCGTCAACTATGGCTTCGGTTATGGCGGCATCGGGTTCCAGGGCGGCTACTGGCGCGGCGGACACCTGTTTTACAACCGCTCGGTGAACAATTTCGGCCGCGTGCACATTACCAACGTCTACAACCGCCAGGTCACGTACGTCTCGACGCATGTGAGTTACAACGGCGGAACGGGCGGGACCCACGCAAGACCGACCGCGGCGCAACTCGCGGCGGCCCGTGGTCCGCACGCGGAAGCGACCGAGGCGCAACGCAGCCACGTCGCTGCCGCACGCGGCAACGAAGCGCTGCGCTATAACGCGAACCACGGTCGCCCCGCGATTGCCGCGACGGCGCGCGCCGGGGATTTCAGCGGAACGCATGTGGCAGCACGTGGGGCCGGCGCGGCACCGCGCGCGTCCACGGCCGCGCGGGAAGTCTCGGGGCAACGCGCGGAACCGGCGCAGCACGGCACACCGGCAGCGCGGGCGGCACCCGAACGGCGCGAGTCGCCGATGGCACAGCGGGCCGCGCCCGCTCAGCGTGAAGCGCCTCAGCGTGAAGCGCCGGCACAGCGTGCCGCGGCTCCGGCTCGCGCCGCGCCCGCGCCACGCGCGGCGCCCGCACAGCGTGAACAGCGCCCGCCGGAGCAGCGCGAAGCACCCCATCCTGAAGCACCCCATCCTGACGAGCACGAACACCACTAGGCGTCACTAGTTATAATGGGGCGATGAGCACCAGTCACCGCCCCGCTCCCGTGCGCGCCTTGGGCTCCGCTTCGGTTTCCGCGATCGGCCTCGGCTGCATGAACGTGAGTCATGCCTATGGTGTGCCGCTCGCGCCCGCGGCCGCGGCCGCGTTGCTGCTGCAGGCGCTCGATCTCGGCATCACGCATTTCGACACGGCGACACTGTACGGTTTCGGCGTCAACGAGGAACTGGTCGGTCGGGTGCTGGGCGCACACCGCAGCCGATTCACGCTCGCGAGCAAGGGTGGGATCTATGGCACACCGGTCGATGGCGGGATCCAGCGGGTCATCGACAGCCGGCCGGCATCCTTGAAGCGCAATTGCGAGGACAGCTTGCGACGTCTGCGCACCGACGTCATCGACCTGTATTACCTGCATCGCTGGGACAAGGCCGTGCCGATCGAAGACAGTGTCGGCGCCCTCGCCGATCTCGTGCGCGCGGGCAAGATACGCGCGATCGGCCTGTCGGAGGTTTCGGCGTCGACTCTGCAGCGCGCCCATGCCGTGCACCCGATCGCGGCGGTGCAGAGCGAATACTCGCTCTGCACGAGAAATCCCGAGATTGCCGTACTCGCAGCCTGTCGTACGCTGGGCGCGAGCTTCGTCGCCTTCAGTCCGGTCGGTCGCGGTTTTCTCAGCGGCGCGCTGCGCGATGTGTCGACCTTCGCCCCGAAGGACTTGCGCCGCTCCATGCCGCGGTTCGCCGCGGACAACTGGTCGCACAATTTGCGGCTGCTCGATGTCTATACGGAACTCGCGCGGGAAGCCGGCTGCACGCCGAGCCAGTTGGCGCTCGCCTGGGTGCTCGCGCGCGGCGAACACGTGCTCGCGATTCCGGGCACGACCAGTCGGTCCCATCTGGAAGAGAACTACGAGGCCGCTTTTGTCGAACTCGATGCGCCCCTGATCGCGCGCTTGGATGACTTGTTCGGTCCGCACGCGCTTGCGGGTCCGCGCTACAACGCCGCGACGCAACTCGAGATCGACACCGAAAACTTTCCATGAGGTTGCGTACGGCTTGGGCCTTGCTGCTGCTCATGCCCGGGGTGGGGCTCGCTTTCGGCGACGAGGGCCACGAGATCATCGGCGCGATCGCCGCCCACGATCTCACGCCGAGCGCGCGCGCCCGGGTTCTCGCCCTGCTCGCGACCGATCACAGCGGACTCACGGCCGACACGTCGATCCCGGCGGAAGCGACTTGGGCCGATCGCGCCCGGGATGCGACGACGCGCGGCTGGCATTACGTGAATCTGGAACTGCAGGACCCGGACCTTGCATCGGCCTGTGCCGGTCCCGAGAGCTGCATCGTCACGAAAATTGACGAGTTTCGGTTCGCACTCGCGAATCCCGGCACACCGACACCGGATCGTTTGGTCGCCTTGCAATTCCTGCTGCACCTGGTCGGCGACTTGCATCAACCGCTGCATGCGGCCGATGATCAGGATCGCGGCGGCAACACGGAACGCGTACAAGCCCGCGGCACACCGGAAGGCTCTCTGCACCACTACTGGGACACGGTCTTCGTCACGGCGCTCGGCGCCGACAGCACGGCGGTTGCGGAGCGGCTGCTCGCGCAGATATCGCCCATGGATCGGCGTCGCTGGTGCGCGGGGACCCCTCGCGATTGGGCCTGGGAGTCCTACGCCCTCGGAAGGCAGAACGTTTACGGCGAATTGCCAGACCCCGATGCGACGGGCCGCTACCGACTGGATCCGCAATATGTCGCCGATGCAACCGCGATCGTGCGCGTGCAATTGGAACGTGCCGGGGTCCGGCTGGGCTGGCTGCTGAACCAACTCTTCGACGATCGGCACTGAGCCGCCGACCGCGCTGATTGGCGCAGCCTACAGCGCCGACTTATCCCAGCCACCGCCGAGCGCCACGATCAGCGTCACGGTCGCAACCAGCTGGTTCTGCTGGATCGTCAACTCGGACTCCTGAGCGGAGAGGAGATTCTGCACGTCGGTGATCACGGTCGTATACGGCACGGTGCCGGCCTTGAATTCGTTCAAGGCGATGTCAGCGGCCTTTTGCGCGGCCTGCGCGGCCTTGGTCTGATAGTCCGATTGCTGTTGCAGCACCCGGAGGGCGAGCAGCTGATCCTCGACCGACTGGAAGGTCGTGAGCACGGTCTGCCGGTAGGTGGCGACGTACTGGTCGTAGTTGGCGCGCGCGTTGGCGACGGCGGCGATTGTTGCCCCGCCCTGGAACAGCGTGTCGCTCGCCGACGCACCGAGGGACCAGATGCGGTTGCCGATGTTGAACAATTTCGAGATGGGATTGCCGGCGTAGCCGCCGATCGCCGTCAAGCTGAGCGTCGGGAAGTACGCGCCGATGGCCACACCAATCAGCGCGTTCTCCTGCTGCATCTGGCGCTCCGCGGCGGCGACCGTGGGGTTGCGCTCGAGCAGCGTGGACGGAATACCGAAGGGAACCACGGGCACGACGCTGGTCAAGGGCGCGACCGGAACGCTCAGCTCTGACGGGAGATGACCCGTCAACATCGCGATCGCATGCTCGTAGGTACCGCGCTGCTGATCGACGGCAACGAGATTGGCCTGCGCTGACAGCAGTTGTGACTGTGCCGCGGCGAGATCACCCCCGTCGGCCGTACCCGATTTCACCTGGTTGGCGGTGATCTCGACGACCTGCTGGTCGAGATCGACCGCACGGACCAGGATCTCGCGCAAGGAGTCGGTCGCTCGCAGATCGAAATAATCCGCGGCCAGGGTCGCTTGCGCAGACAATTGCGCAGCCACCAGTTGCGCCTTGCCCACCTGCACGCCGGCCTTGCGACTCTCGACTTCGCGGCGGATCGTGCCCCAGATATCCGGACTCCAGGAAAGCGACGGCTCGAGCGTGAATTCGGTATGAGTCGTGCCGCCGGCACCGCTGCCCACGGTGCTGGCGACACTCGCCGTGCCCCCGCCGCCGCCGCCGCGCTGCGCACCGGCAGAGATCGACAGCGTCGGGAACAACGAGGCCTCCGCCTCGTGCAGCAGCGCGACGGCCGCGCGGTATTGCGCCTCGTACTCCTTGACGGTCTGGTTGGAGATATTGACTTGGCGTTCGAGCGCGTCGAGTTGTGGGTCGGCATAGATCGCCCACCAGGCGCCGCGATCGAGGGTGTCCTGGGGCGAACTCGGCTTCCAGGTCACGCCGCCCACATCGGCCTCTTTGTAGGCCGCCGGCACGGGTGCATCGGGCTGGTGGTAGTTCGGGCCGACTTTGCATGCGCTCAAGGCGAGCGCGAGACCGAAGGCGATCAGTGGTGCAAGCCGCGCCGCCGGCCGGTGTGTGCTCATGCCAGGGTCTCCTTGGGAGCGCCGTCGTCTCCCGAGATCCCGGCCCACCAGCGCCGACAGGCGCTTTGGCAGCGGTCCAGATACACGTAGAGAACCGGAGTCGTATAGAGCGTCAAGACCTGGCTCAAGATCAGACCGCCGACGATCGATATGCCGAGCGGGCGGCGCAATTCGCCGCCGTTGCCATAGCTGAATGCAAGCGGCAGCGCGCCGAGCAGCGCCGCGAGCGTGGTCATCATGATCGGCCGGAACCGCAACAGGCAGGCTTGATAGATCGCCTCGCGCGGCGGGATGCCCTGCGTGCGCTCGGCGTGGATCGCGAAATCGATCATCATGATCGCGTTCTTCTTGACGATGCCGATCAACAGGATCACGCCGATCAAGGCGATGATCGTGAATTCCGTGTGCGAGACCATCAAGGCGAGCACGGCACCGACGCCGGCCGACGGCAGCGTCGAGATGATGGTGATGGGATGGATATAGCTCTCGTAGAGCACGCCGAGCACGATATAGACCGCGAGCAGCGCGGCGGCGATCAGCACCGGTTCGCCGGCGAGCGACGTCTGGAACGTCGCGGCCGTGCCGGCGAAGACGCCATGCACGTTGGTCGGCATATGGATGTCCTGCATTGCCTGGGTGACGATCGCGGTGGCCTCGCTGAGCGCCACATCCGGCTGTAGGTTGAAGGAAATCGTCGTCGCGGCGAACAGTCCCTGGTGATTGACCGCCAGCCGGGTCGTGCCCATGGTGTAGTGGCTGACTTCGGGCAACGGCACCATGGTCTCCTTGCTCGCGCTGACCGCCGCGCCATTCGAGGCCGCACCACGCCCGGTATTGGCGATCGCATTGGTCAGCTGGTTTTGCACCGAGTTGCTCGCACCCGCGACGACGCGCGCAGATGCACCGACCTGGGGCAGACCGACGATCTGCGTCGTCGTCGCGGAACCCGACTGCGTCGTCGCCGCGCCTCCGGGATTGCCGGCCGCCGTGCTGATGTAGATGTCCTTGAGGATTTCCGGGCTCTGCCAATAGCGCGGAGCGACTTCCATGACGACGTGATATTGATTGAGTGCATTGAATATCGTCGACACCTGACGCTGACCGAAGGCGTCGTACAAAGTGCTGTCCATCTGGCTCAAGGTGAGCCCCAACCGCGCGGCCGAGGCGCGATCGAACGTCATGTCCGTCTCCAGGCCCTTCGGCTGGCGATCCGAGTTCACGTCGGCGATCTCGGGACTCTTGGCGAGCGCCGCCTCCAGCTTCGGCCCCCATTCACTCAAATCCTCGGTCTTGTCCGCCTGCAGCGTGAACTGATACTGCGCGTTCGCCTGGCGCGCGCCGATGCGAATGTCCTGCACGGTCTGCAGGAACAGACGCCCACCGGCCACGTCGGCGAGCTTGGGGCGCAGGCGCGCGATCACTTCATCCGAGGAAATCTTGCGCTCTGACAAGGGCTTCAAGAGCACGTAGACCGACCCGGTGTTGGTCTGCGAATTGCCGCCGCCGCTGCCGGCGCCGGTGTAGCCCGCGACGCTCTCTACGGCCGGATCGGCACGGACGATGTTCATGAACTGCGCGAGCTTGCCCTTCATCAATTGAAACGAAATGCTCTGGTCGCACTGGATCCCGCCGGTCAGCAGACCCGTATCCTCCTGCGGAAAGAAACCCTTGGGAATCAGCGTGAACAGCAGCACGTTGAGTCCTATCGTGATCAACAGCGCCAGCATGACCAGGCGCCCGTGGCGCAGCGACCAGGCGAGCGAACGCTCGTAGGCGACCAGCGAACGCTCGAGCAGGCTGCGGCGCGGCGGTCCGCTGCGCTCCCTGGGTTTTCTCAATAACACGGCGCACATCATCGGCGTCGTCGTCAGCGAGATCAGCATCGAGATCAGGATCGCGATCGACAACGTCGCCGTGAATTCCCGGAACAGGCGTCCGACGATGCCGCCCATGAGCAGAATCGGTATGAACACGGCGATCAGGGAGATGCTGATCGAGACCACCGTGAAGCCCACTTCTTTCGCGCCCAGCAGCGCCGCCGCGCGCCGCGGCATGCCACCTTCGACATGGCGCGAGATGTTTTCGAGCACGACGATCGCGTCGTCGACGACGAAGCCGGTCGCGATCGTCAGCGCCATCAGGGACAGATTGTCCAAACTGAACCCGAGCAAATACATGCCGCCGAACGTGCCGATGATCGAAACCGGCACGACGACTGCGGGCACGAGCGCGGCGCGCACGTCGCCGAGCGCGGCGAAGACCACGAAGGTCACCAAGGCAACGGCGATCACCAGTGTCCACTTGGTGTCGCTCAGCGACGCGCGTATGGTCTCGCTGCGGTCCGAGACGATCGAGACGTTGACGTCGTTGGGGAGCGACGCCTGCAGCTGCGGCAGCTCGGCCTTGACTTGGTCCACGGTGTCGATGATGTTGGCGCCCGGCTGGCGCGAGAGGATCACGAGCACCGAGGGTTCGCCGTTCGCCTGTCCGTCGTTGCGCAGATCCTGCACCGAGTCGAGAACTTCCGCGACGTCGCTCAAGCGCACCGCGGCGCCGTTACGGTACGCGATGACCAAAGGACTGTATTCCACGGCCGTGCGTGCCTGATCGTTGGTGTAGAGCTGGTAGCGATGGCCGTCGGCGTCGATCGTGCCCTTGGGACTGTTCGCATTCGCCGAGGCGAGCGCGGCGCGCACGTCCTCGAGGCCGATGCCGTATTTGAACATGGCCGTGGGATTGAGCTCGACGCGTACCGCGGGCAAGGTCGCGCCACCGATCGACACCTGGCCGATGCCACCGAGTTGCGAGAGCCGCTGCTGCAGGACGTTACTGGCCGCATCGTAGAGCTGTCCGCGCGTCAGGGTCTTGGAAGTCAGTGCGAGGATCATCAGCGGCGCATCGGCGGGATTGACCTTGCGGTAGCTCGGATTGCTGCTGAGGCTGGTCGAGACGTCGGCGGCCGCAGCGTTGATCGCCGCCTGCACGTCGCGCGCCGCTCCATTGATGTCGCGGTCCAGGTCGAATTGCAGCGTGATACGGGCCTGGCCGCTGCTGCTCTGCGAAGTGATCTCGGTGACGTCGGCGATCTCGCCGAGGTAACGTTCGAGCGGCTCGGCAACGCTGGTCGCGACCGTATCGGGATCGGCACCCGGCAGGGACGCCGACACCGAGATCGTCGGGTAATCGACCTGCGGCAGCGGTGCGACGGGCAGGCGCGTGTACGCGAGCGCGCCCGCGAGCAGCACGCCCAGCGTCAACAGGGCCGTGGCCACCGGGCGCTCGATGAATGGCGCGGAAAGGTTCACGCCAGCACCTCGTCCGCGGGCGGACCCGAACGGCCGCCGCGCAAGCGCGAGCCGACCCGGTCGAATGCGAGGTAGATCACCGGTGTCGTGAACAGGGTCAGCAACTGGCTCGCGATCAGGCCGCCGACGATTGCGATGCCGAGGGGCCGACGCAGCTCCGATCCCGCGCCGCTGCCGAGCATCAAGGGCAGCGCGCCCAGCAAAGCGGCCATGGTCGTCATCAAGATCGGGCGGAAGCGCAGCAGGCAGGCCTGGTAGATCGCCTCGTCGGGCCTCAAGCCGCCGTTGCGTTCGGCATCGAGCGCGAAGTCGATCATCATGATCGCGTTCTTCTTGACGATACCGATCAACAAGATGATCCCGATGATGCCGAGCACGTCGAGATCATGACCCGAGATCAAGAGTGCGAGCATCGCGCCGATGCCGGCCGAAGGCAGCGTCGAGAGGATCGTGATCGGATGAATGAAGCTCTCATAGAGCACGCCCAAGACGATGTACATCGTGATCACCGAGGCGAGCAGCAGCAGCGCCTGATTCGTGAGCACGCCCTGGAACGCGGCGGCCGTCCCCTGGAAAGCGGTGACGAACTTCGGCGGCAGCCGGATGTCCTTCTCCGCCTGCCGGATCGCATCGACCGCCTCACCGAGCGAGTAGCCCGGGGCCACGTTGAACGAGATCGTCGTCGCCGGGAACTGGCCGAGATGCGTGATCTGCAGCGGCCCCGCATGCTGCGCGACCTGGACTATCGCCGACAGCGGCACCTGGCCGTTGCTCGTCGACGTCGACGACGGCAGGTAGAGCTCCGAGAGCCCCTCGAGGGATAGCTGTATCGAGGGATCCGCCTCGAGGATGACCCGGTACTGGTTCGACTGGGAATAGATCGTCGAGACGATGCGCTGGCCGAAGGAATCGTAGAGTACGTTGTCGACGGTCGCGGGCGTGATGCCGAAGCGCGCCGCAGTGGCGCGATCGATCACGAGGTCGGTTGCCAGACCCTGCTGTTCGAGATCGCTCGCGACGTCGGCCAACTGCGGCAGCTGCCCGAGCTTGTCCATGAGCTTCGGAATCTGATCGGCGAAGTCTTTCGGGTCGGTGCTCTCCACGACGAATTGATATTGCGTACGACTGACGGCCGAGTCGATCGTGATGTCCTGCAGCGGCTGCATGTACAGCGTGATGCCGACGACGTCGGCCGTCTCGCGCTGCAGCCGGCGAATGATCTCGCTCGCGCTCGAGGTGCGGTCGGAATGCGGCTTGAGATTGATCAAAAACCGGCCGCTGTTCAGCGTCGAGTTGCTGCCGTCGACGCCGATGAACGAGCTCAAGGAAGCGACGTCGGGATCCGTGAGGATCGCGGCGGCGAGCGCCTGCTGGCGTCCGGCCATGGCCTCGTAGGAAATCGTCTGCGAGGCCTCGGAGATTCCCTGGATCATGCCGGTGTCCTGGACCGGGAAGAAGCCCTTGGGCATGAACACGTACAGCAGCACGGTCGCGATCAGGGTGAGCGCAGCCACGACCAGCGTCAGCGTCTGCCGGGCGAGCACCCAGCGCAACCCGACCGAATAGCGCTCGATGATCCAGTTGAAGACGCGTTCCGCCCGGCGGTCCCAGCGCGGGCGGCTCTCCCGGCGGTGTAACTTCAGGAGTCGCGCGCACAGCATCGGCACCAAGGTCAGCGACACCACGGCGGAGATCACGATCGTCACCGCGAGCGTGATCGCGAATTCGTGGAACAGGCGCCCCACGATCTCGCCCATGAACAACAGCGGAATCAGCGCGGCGATCAGGGAGACGGTCAGCGAGATGATGGTGAAGCCGATCTGCCGCGAGCCCTTGAGCGCGGCCTGCATCGGGCTCTCGCCGCTCTCGATGTAGCGGGCGATGTTCTCGATCATGACGATGGCGTCGTCGACGACGAAGCCCGTCGAAATCGTCAGCGCCATCAGCGAGAGGTTGTCGAGGCTGTAATGCAGCAGGTACATCACGCCGAACGTGCCGACCAGCGACAGCGGCACGGACAGGCTCGGAATCAGCGTCGCCGGCAGGTTGCGCAGGAACAGGAAAATCACCAGCACGACGAGCGCCACGGCGAGCAGCAATTCGAACTCGACATCGGCGACCGAGGCGCGAATCGTCTCGGTGCGGTCGCTCAAGATGCTGATCTCGAGCGCCGGCGGCATATCGGCGACGACGCTGGGCAGCAGCTTCTTGACCGCGTCGGCGACCTGGATCACGTTGGCGCCGGGCTGGCGCTGGATGTTCAGGATCAGCGATGGCGTCTTGTTCGCCCAGGCGGCGAGATTCTTGTTCTCAGGGGCCATGATCACCGTGGCGACGTCGGCCAAATGCACCGGCGCGGCGTTCAGATAGGCAACGATGATGTTCTTGTAGCCTTCGATGTCGGTGAGCTGGTCGTTGGCGTTGATCGAGGACGCCTGCGTCGGCCCGTCGAAGCTGCCCTTCGGCGAATTGATGTTCGCGTTGCTGATGGTCGTGCGCAGATCGTCGATGTTGAGGCCGTACTTGGCGAGCGCCCGCGGATTGAACTGCACGCGCACGGAGGGCCGCTGGCCACCCGAGATGCTCACGACCCCGACACCGGGCAGCTGCGCGATCTTTTGGGCGAGACGCGTGAAGCTCAAGTCCTCGACGTCGATGAGGTTCAAGGTCTTCGAAGTGACCGCGAGCGTCATGATCGGCGCGTCCGCGGGATTGAATTTGGCATAGGTGGGCGGCGCCGGCAGGTCGTTCGGCAGCACGTTGTTGGCGGCATTGATCGCCGCCTGCACCTCTTGTTCCGCGACGTCGAGGCCGAGATCCAGGCTGAATTGCAGCGTGATCACCGAAGCGTCCGCGGAACTCGCCGAAGTCATCTGATTCAGGCCCGGCATCTGGCCGAACTGGCGCTCGAGCGGCGCCGTGACGGACGAGGTCATGACCTCGGGGCTCGCCCCGGGATAAAAGGTCTGCACCTGGATCGTCGGGTAATCGACCTCGGGCAGCGAGGAGAGCGGCAGGAAGCGGAACGCGAACAGCCCGGAGAGCAGCACGGCCGCCATCAGCAGCGACGTGGCAACCGGCAACTGGATGAACAGCCGCGACGGATTCATTGCCTAGCTCACGGATTCTGGCGCGCGCTCGGCGCCTGCTGATTCCCCGAGCCGTCTTGATTGTCTTGCTGGTGGCGCTGCCGCCAGCGTTCGCGGCGTGCCGCATCGTCGCCACCGCCCGAGGAAGACTGACCGCCCTGTCCGCCCGGCCCACCATGACGGTGCCGCCACGGCTGCGGCTCGGCCGGCGCGCCGGCACCCGCCGCGGTCGGCGCGGGAATGCTCACGCGCGCCCCGTCGCGCAAACGATCCGCGCCTTCGGTCACGACCCGATCGCCGGGCGACAGACCCGAATCCACGGCGTAGTAACCATTGTCCTGGGGTCCCAGCGTAATGACGCGGATCTTGACGGTATTGTCCTCACCGACGACGAAGACGTACGTACCGGGGGCGCCGCGTTGCACGGCTGCGACCGGCACCGTGACGACGTTCTGCAAGGTATCGAGCAGCATCTGCACGTTGACGAACTGGCTCGGGAAGAGCTTATCGGCGGCGTTGTCGAAGTTCGCGCGCAGCCTCACCGTCCCCGTCGTGGTATCGACTTCGTTGTCGATCGAGGCGAATTCGCCGACCCCCAGCTGCTTGACATTGGCCCGATCGAAGACGACGGCTGAGAGCTTGGCGCCGGCGTGCAGGCGCGACTGGATCCGCGGGATCCAGTCTTCGGGAACCGAATAGATCACGGAAATCGGGTTCAGCAGCGTGAGCACGACGATGCCGCTGGTCGTCGAGGTCTGCACGTAGTTACCGGGATCGATGAGCCGCAGACCCACGCGTCCGTCGGCGGGCGCGACGATGTGGCAGTAGGTGAGATTCAGCTGTTGCGCCTTGATCTGGGCTTTGTCGTAGTCGACCGTGCCTTGATCCTGCTTGACGACCCAAACCTGATCCTCATAGGTTTGGCGCGCAATGGAGGTCTGATCGGACAAGGTCTTGTAGCGGTCGAGATCCATCTGTGCCTGTTTGAGCGTCGCCTCGTCGCGCGCGAGCTGCGCCTGATCTTCTTCGAGCGCCACTTCGTAGGGCCGCGGATCGATCTGCGCGAGGAAATCGCCCTTGTGCACGAGCTGACCTTCCTTGAATCCGACTTTCATCAAGATCCCGCTGATCTGCGTATTGACCGTCACGGTCGTCAAGGGCGTCACGGCGCCGAGCGCATTCATGACGACGCGAATGTCGCCGCGATGTATGGTCGCGACGCTGACCGATTGGTTCGTGCCGGCATCACCGAAGCGCCCGCGGCGGGCCTGGGGTTGCGCGAGGAAGGTATGCACCTGGTAGGCGACGACCGCAGCTAAGCCCAAGAGCACGACGGCCACGAGCGCCCAGCGCCAGCCGTGGCGCGGTTTCCCGGGTTCAATGAGCGTGGCGGTTGTCATCCCGACAATGATTCCATGCCACCTGGGCACAGCACCAGTGGAACAGGAGCCAATTCAAAGTGGTCGAATGCAAAGAAGAGTCAGGCGCCGAACAATCCCGCCGAGACATTGATCGCGAACCCCAGGATCGAAGCGTTGAACAAAAACGAAATCAGTGTCTGGGCGATGACCAGTTTGCGTATCGACTGGCCCGTCGTCGAGACATCGGATGTCTGACACGCGGCCGCGATCGTAAACGAAAAATAGGCGAAGTCCCAAAAGACCGGCATGGTCGTGCGCGGAAACAGCAGCGGACGGTCCTCGGCGGTCGCGCTGTAGAACATGTCGGCGTACTGCACGGTGAAGATCATCGGTACGACCAGCCAGGAGTCGGCGACCGTGACGCCGGCGAGCGCGAAATGCAACAAGCGCGCGGTACCGGTGAAGTTGCGCACCGTGGAGAGGATCGCGACGATCGCGACGAGACTCAAGAGCGCGGCCGTGATCACGATCACGAGCACGACCGGCGCGCTTTCGTCCTCCTCGATGAAACGGGTGCAAATCTGTTGCGCCGTCAGGCGCGTCATCCACACGTAGAGCATCGCCATGAACGAGGCGACCCCGCCGTTCCACGCGATCAGCACGCGGCTGATCGTCGACCAATGAGACGGCAGCAGGAAATAGGTCAGCAGACCGAGGCCGGTCGCGATCCAGAGGCGTGTATGCTCGGAAAACAGCTTTTGCATAGGCGAAACTCGCGGGCATGGTAATGTGCGCGTTTGCGGCTCGCAACGGCCACTGGTAAAAACGTGTTCAGAGAGAAGTTACCCACGCGCTGGCTGGTCATGGGTGGCGCGGTCGTCTTGTTCGTCGTGATGATCTTGGTGGTGCGCCACCTGCAACACAAGCAGCAGGCGCCCGCCGGGGCGTTCGGACCTCCGGGCGGGGCAAAGTCCGGCAAGAAACCCCCGGACGACCCGGTCGCCGTCGCCGTGGCGCTCGCGCGACTTGGCAATATCCAAGTCCGTGTGCCGGCGCTCGGTACGGTCACGCCGCTTGCCTCGGTCACGGTACGGACACAGATCAGCGGTATCCTGCAAAAAATCGTCTTCACGGAGGGCCAATTGGTCCACCAGGGCGACTTGCTCGCGCAGATCGATCCGCGTCCCTACGAAGCGGCGGTCAAACAAATGCAGGGTAACCTGCGCCGGGACCAGGCCCTGCTCGCCGACGCCCGCTTGGATTTGAAGCGTTACGAGGGTCTCGTCAAGGAAGATTCGATCGCGGTCCAAACGCTCGACACGCAGCGGGCGGTGGTCGCCCAGGACGAAGGCACGGTCGAGTCGGACGAGGGGCAGCTCGCGACCGCCGAGGTCAATCTCGTCTACACCCACATCGTCGCGCCGGTGACCGGCCGGGTCGGCCTGCGCCAGGTCGATCAGGGCAATTACGTGACGCCGGCCGACGCGAACGGCATCGTCGTCGTCAACGAACTGCAACCGATCACGGTCCTCTTTTCGATCCCGGAGGACAACGTAACCGCCTTGTTCCGGCGCATGCATGGCGGACCCCTGAAAGTCGAGGCCTACGACCGCACCAACAGCGCCAAGCTCGCCGAGGGCAAGCTGTTGACCGCGGACAACCAGATCGACACGACCACGGGCACGGTCAAGTTGCGCGCCGAATTCGTCAATGCCGACGGCAGCCTGTTCCCGAACCAATTCGTGAACGTGCAACTGCTGCTCGACTTGCTCGAGAACCAGGTGATCATTCCGGTTGCGGCCGTGCACCGCGGCGCGCCCAAGGGCGTGATCACCGACTTCGTCTATGTGATCAGCGACGCTCGCACGGTCTCGGTCCGTCCCGTGACGCTGGGCACGACCGATGGCGACCAGGTCGCGGTCAGCGCCGGACTCAAGGCCGGCGAGCGGGTCGTGACCGAGGGCGGCGATCGATTGCGCGACGGCGCGCTCGTCGAACTGCCCGGAGTCCCAGCGGCGGCGGCAAGGCCGCCCGCGTCCCGTTCGAAATGACGGCGGAAGCCCGGTTGAACATCAGCCCCCCAGGCGCGCCATGAATCCGTCGCGCATCTTCATTCTGCGCCCGGTCGCCACGACGCTGCTCATGATCGCGTTGTTGGCGGTCGGGTTCATCGCCTTTTTGCAACTGCCGCTGTCGGCGCTGCCCGAGGTCGCCTATCCGACGATCCAGGTGCAAACCTTTTATCCCGGCGCGAGCCCGGAGGTCATGACCTCGGCGGTCACGGCACCGCTCGAGAAGCAATTCGGCCAGATGCCCGGCCTCAACCAGATGTCCTCGACGAGTTCGGCCGGAGCGTCGGTGATCACGCTGCAGTTCAATCTCGCGCTCGCGATCGACGTCGCCGAACAAGAAGTACAAGCGGCGATCAGCGGCGCGCAGAATCTGCTGCCCCAGGACCTGCCGGCCCCGCCGATCTATGCCAAGGTCAATCCTGCGGATGCGCCCGTATTGACGCTCGGAATCTCCTCCAAGGTCATGCCGCTGACCCAGGTCGAGGATCTGGCCGACACACGCGTCGCGCAGAAACTATCGCAGTTGAAGGGCGTCGGCGTTGTCAGCGTCAGCGGCGGCCAGCGTCCGGCGATTCGCGTGATCGTGAACCCGAAGGCGCTCGCGGCCTACGGGCTCAACATCGACGATCTGCGCACGACCATCGGCAATGCCAACCAAAACGGTCCCAAGGGCACCCTCGACGGGCCGCAGATCGCCTACACCGTCAATACCAACGATCAGATCGCCAGCGCCGAGGACTATGGCTCGGTCGTGATCGCCTACAAGAACAACGCGCCCGTGCGCCTGCGCGACGTGGCGACGCTGATTTCGGGCGCGGAGAACACCAAGCTCGGCGGTTGGATGAACGCCACACCGGCCTTGATCGTCAACGTGCAGCGACAGCCGGGCGCGAACGTCGTCGACGTCGTCAACCGGGTCCGCGAACTCCTGCCCGAGCTCAAGGCGGCGCTGCCCGCGGGCATCGATCTCGTGATCCTCACCGATCGCACGACGACGATCCGCGCCTCGATCGCCGACGTCGAGTTCGAGCTTATTTTGTCGGTCGTGCTCGTCGTACTCGTGATCTGGCTGTTCCTGCGCAACGTCCCGGCGACGCTGATTCCGAGCCTGTCGGTGCCTCTCTCCCTGGTCGGCACCTTCGCGGTGATGTACCTCGCGGGCTTCAGCTTGAACAATCTGACGCTGATGGCGCTGACCATCGCGACCGGCTTCGTCGTCGACGATGCGATCGTGATGATCGAGAACATCGCGCGTTACATCGAGTTCGGCAAGTCACCGCTCGAAGCGGCGCTCGAGGGGGCCGGCCAGATCGGCTTCACGATCATCTCGCTGACCGTGTCGCTGATCGCCGTACTGATCCCGCTGCTGTTCATGCAGGACGTGGTCGGCCGCCTGTTCCGGGAATTCGCGATCACCCTCGCCGTGACGATCCTGATCTCGGCGGTCGTTTCCCTGACCCTCGTGCCGATGCTCTGTGCCAAGCTGCTGAAACGCCGCGAACGCGCGACCGACGGGTCGCACGGCGAAGCGCATGCCTCGGGGCGCTGGTTTCAGCGCGTCGTCGACTGGTACGGACTGCGGCTCGCCTGGGTGCTCGACCATCAGCGTCTCACGCTCTATTTCGCCCTGGCGACGCTGGTGCTGACCGGGCTGCTCTACATCGTGATTCCGAAAGGCTTCTTTCCGACCCAGGACACGGGCGTGATCCAGGGGATTTCCGAGGCGAACCAGTCGATCTCCTACGCCGCAATGGCCGAGCGGCAGCAGGCTCTGGCCGCGGCAATCCTCGAGGATCCGGACGTCGCGAGCCTCTCCTCGTTCATCGGCATCGACGGCAACAACGTGACCTTGAACAGCGGCCGGCTGCTGATCAACCTCAAGCCGCGCGAAGCGCGCAAATCGGATCTCACCGCAGTGATCCGCCGTCTGCAGTCCGAGACCGCCGGCATCGCCGGCATCACGCTCTACATGCAGCCGGTGCAGGATCTCACGCTCGACAACACCGTGAGCCGCACGCAGTATCAATTCACGCTCGAGAGCGCAGACGCCGCGGCGCTGTCGACGTGGACGCCGAAGCTGCTCGAGGTCTTGCGCCGGCAGCCTGAACTCGCCGACGTCGTCAGCAACCAGGAGGACGACGGGCTCGCCGCCTACGTGACCATCGACCGCGACAGCGCGGCGCGCCTCGGCGTCAGCGTCGGCACGGTCGACAATGCCTTGTACGACGCGTTCGGCCAGCGCATCGTCTCGACGATCTTCACCGAGGCGAACCAGTATCGCGTGATACTCGAGGCGAATCCGGCTGAGTACCGCTCGGTCGATTCGCTGCAGTCGATCTACGTCCCGTCGGCGTCGGGCGGCCAGGTGCCGCTGTCCGCGATCGCGAAAGTGCACGTCGAGACGCGGCCGCTGCTGATCAACCATCTGGCCCAGTTTCCGGCGACGACCGTGTCGTTCAATCTCGCCGCGAACGCTTCGCTGGGCGCGGCGGTCGAGGCGATCGAACGGTCCGAGACCGCGGCCGACGCGCCGGCAAGCGTGCATACGACTTTCCAGGGCGCGGCGCTCGCGTTTCGCAGCAACCTGAGCAACGAACTCCTGCTGCTCGTCGCCGCCGTGCTGGTCATGTACATCGTGCTCGGGGTCCTGTACGAGAGTTTCGTGCACCCGATCACGATCCTCTCGACGCTGCCGTCCGCCGGCATCGGCGCACTGCTCGCGCTGATGCTCGCGGGTGAAGATCTCACGATCATCGCCCTGATAGGCATCATCCTGTTGATCGGCATCGTCAAGAAAAACGCGATTCTGATGATCGATTTCGCGATCGACGCGCAGCGCAACCGCGGCCTGCCGCCGCGCGAAGCGATTTACCAGGCCTGCCTGCTGCGCTTCCGGCCGATCTTGATGACCACGGTCGCGGCGATCTTCGGCGCGCTGCCCTTGATGTTCGGCACCGGCACCGGCTCGGAGTTGCGTCATCCGCTCGGCGTCAGCATCGTCGGCGGACTGCTGCTGAGCCAGGTGCTGACCCTGTTCACGACGCCGGTGATCTATCTCGCCTTCGACCGCTTGAGCGGACGGCTGCGCCGTGAGCCGAAAGTGGCGCGGTTGGCGCAGCCGGACACGCCATGAAACATCTGCGCTACACCATGCATAGCTGCGCTACACCATGAACAGCTGCGGCGCGCCATGAACATCTCGGCACCTTTCATCCACCGGCCGGTGGCGACCGTCCTGCTGACCGCGGGCTTGGCGCTCTGCGGCGCGGTCGGTTTCGTGCTGCTGCCGGTCGCCCCGCTGCCGAAGATCGACGTGCCGGCGATCTTCGTGTCCGCGTCCCTGCCCGGCGCAAGCCCCGAGGTCATGGCAAGCACGGTGGCGACGCCGCTCGAGCGGCATTTGGGTGCGATCGCCGACGTCGACGACATGACGTCCTCGAGCAGCGTAGGCTCGACGAGCATCCAGCTGACCTTCGGCGCCGACCGGGACATCGACGGTGCCGCCCGCGACGTGCAGGCGGCGATCGTCGCCGCGCGCGCGGACCTGCCGACCTCGTTGACCCAGAATCCCTCCTACTTCAAGCTCAACAGCGCGCTGTTTCCGGTCATGGCGATCGCCATGACCTCCGACGTGCTGACCCAGGGCCAGATCTACGACGCGGCCGACGCCGTGATCCTGCAGCGCCTTTCGCAGGTCAAGGGCGTCGGCGGTGTCAACGTGAGTGGCAGCGCGCTGCCCGCCGTGCGCGTGGAACTGAACCCGCTGTCGCTGTCCAAGTACGGGATCGGCTTGCAGGATGTGCGCGCCGCGATTTCCAACGCCAACGCGAATGCGCCCAAGGGCGCGATCGAGAGCGATCGCTTCCACTACCAGATCTACACCAACGACAACGCCCGCGATGCCGACACCTATCGCCGGCTCGTGATCGCGAATCGCAACGGCGCGGTCGTGCGCCTGGGCGACGTCGCCGCCGTCACCGACATGCAGGACGGCGCGACCGAAAACATCCGCACCTACGGCCTGTTCAACGGCAAACCGGCGATCTCCGTGCGCATCTTCCAGCAACCCGGCGCGAACATCGTCGAGATGGTCGATTCGATCAAGGCACAGCTGCCGTTCCTCAAGGCCGCAATCGATCCGAAGATCGATCTGGTCGTGACTTTCGACCGCTCGATCACGATCCGCGGTTCCTTGCGCCAGGTCGAACAGACCCTCGTGCTCGCAGTGGTGTTCGTGATCCTGGTCGTCTATCTGTTCCTGAACAGCTGGCGCGCGTCCTTGATCCCGGCGATCGTCGTGCCCGTCTCGCTGACCGGCACCTTCGGCGTCATGTACCTGCTCGGCTTCAACATCGACAATTTTTCCCTGATGGCCCTGACCATTGCAACCGGCTTCGTCGTCGACGATGCCATCGTCGTGATGGAAAATACCTCGCGCCACATCGAGGCCGGCATGGGGCGCATGGAGGCGGCAATCTTGGGTGCCAAAGAGGTCGGCTTCACCGTGGTGTCCATGAGTCTGTCACTGATCGCCGTATTCCTGCCGTTCATCGTCGCGGGCGGATTCTTGAGCCTCTTGTTCAAGGAGTTCGCCCTCACCCTGTCGATCGCGATTCTGATCTCGCTGGTGATTTCCCTGACGACGACGCCGATGATGTGCGCGCGGCTGCTGGGCAGAGACGGCGACCGCAGGCCGTCGCGTTTCGGACTCGCCTTCGAGCGCGGATTCGCCGCCCTGCGCCGCGATTACGAACGCAGCCTCGACTGGGCTCTGCGTCACCCGAAAACCATCCTGTTCGGATTGCTCGCGACGATCGTGCTGAATCTTTTCCTGTTCGTCGTGATCCCGAAGGGCTTTCTGCCGCAGCAAGACACCGGGCAGTTGCAGGGCGGACTGCGTGGCGACGCCGCGACCTCGTTCCAATTGATGAAAGCCAAGCTGCAGGAAGCGGCGGCGATCGTGCAACAAGACCCCAGCGTGGCCAGGGTCACGGGATCCGTCGGCAGCGGCGGCTTCGGACCTTTCGGCGGCGGCGGCGCGAGCGGCAATCTCACCGTGACCTTGAAGCCGTTGACCGAGCGCAGCGATTCGGCCGATCAGATCGTCGCGCGGTTGCGCCCGCAACTCGCGAAGCTCTCAGGCGTAAGCACGTTTTTACAGGCAGTCCAGGATTTCGGCGGCGGCGGCGGACGCTCGGCCAATGCGCAATACCAATACACCTTGCTCGGCGATGACCTGGCGCAGCTGCGCACCTGGTCGCAGAAACTGCGCGCCGCCCTGCAAACCGTACCGCAGATCACCGATGTCGACACGGATTTGCAACCGGGTGGCCTGCAGGCCGACTTGATCGTCGACCGCGACACCGCCTCGCGCCTCGGACTCAGCGAGATCCAGATCGACAATGCCTTGGGCGACGCGTTCGCGCAGTCGCAGGTCTCGACGATCTACAATCCCTTCAGCCCGCAGCAGTACCATGTCGTCATGGAAGTCGCGCCCGAGTTCTGGCAGAACCCGGAGACGCTCAAGGATCTCTACATCAGCACCGCCGGCGGCTCGGTCAGCGGCACGCAGGCGACGCAGTCGGTCGCCGGGACGACGACGCTGACAGCATCGAACACCAGCACCAGCGCGGCGAGCGCGACGTCGAGCACTGCCGTGGCCGAGGATCTCGCACGCAATCTCGCCGCGAATTCCCTGGCCAATTCCGGCCGAGGCAATACCTCGACGGGCTCGGCGATCAGTCTCGCCGCCGAGACCATCGTGCCGTTCTCCGCCTTCAGCCATTTCGGCAGGAGCACGACGCCCGTGAGCGTCAATCACACCGGCACCTCGGTGTCCACTTCGATCGCCTTCAATCTGCCGGAGGGCGTCGCCTTGAGCCAGGCACTCGCCGCAATCGATGCCACGATGAACCGGATCCACATGCCGATCGGCATCCGTGGCGCCGCCTACGGGACCGCGAAAGAGTTTCAACGCGCGATCGGCAACCTGCCGGCAATGCTGGGGGCGGCGCTGCTCGCGATCTACCTCGTGCTCGGCGTGCTCTATGAGAGCTACAGCCAGCCGATCACGATCCTCTCGACCTTGCCCTCGGCCGGCGTCGGCGCGCTGCTCGCCCTGCTCGCGACCGGCACCGAATTCAGCTTGATCGCCTTCCTCGGGATCCTGCTGTTGATCGGCATCGTGAAGAAGAATGCCATCATGATGATCGACGTCGCCCTCGAGTCCGAGCGCAGCTTGGGATTGGATCCGCGCGCGGCGATCGCGCATGCCTGCTCGCTGCGCTTTCGCCCCATCATGATGACCACGTGCGCCGCGATCGCCGGCGCGTTGCCGCTCGCGGTGGCATTCGGTGACGGCACCGAGGTTCGCCGCCCGCTCGGCATCGCCGTGGTCGGCGGCCTGGTCGTCAGCCAACTCCTCACCATTTATACGACGCCGGTCGTCTATCTCGCCATACGCCGTGCGAGCGATTGGTTCGGGCGCAAGTCCCGCCGCAAGAGGCGCGTGGCCGTGGGTCCGGCTCCGGGTATGGGTCCGGCGCGAGATATCGGCCCCGTCGGGGCGGGTGCGCCATGAAAAAAATCCTTACCGTGATCGCACTCACGGCCGGGCTGCTCGCGGCCTGCGCGGTCGGGCCCAACTACAAGCGACCAGCATTCGCAGCGACGCCGGCCTACAAGGAATCGAGCGACTGGAAGCCGACGGAACCCGCCGACGCCCTGGCCACGGGTCCCTGGTGGCTGTTGTTCAAGGACCCTGAGCTCGACGCACTCGAGGCCAAGATCGACGTGTCGAACCAAAACGTCAAGGCTGCTGTGGCCGCCGTCGATCAAGCCCGGGCGCTCGTCAGTCAGGCACGCGCCGCCTACTACCCCAGCATCGACTTGAGCGCCGGGCGGGCGCGCGGCCGGGACCTCGGCTCACCGACCTTGAATACCAATACCGTCGGCGCATCGCTCGCATGGACGCTGGACATCTGGGGACAGACGCGCCGCACGGTCGAGAGCGATGTCGCATCGGCCGAAGCGAACGTCGCGGCGCTCGCCTTCACGCGCTTGACCGCCCAGGCCGACCTCGCCACGGACTACTTTCAGCTGCGCGCCCAGGATCAGCTGCAGCGTCTGCTCGACGAGACGGTCACGATCCAGCAAAAGTCCCTGAAGATCACCGAGAACCAATACAAATTCGGCGTCGCGGCGCGGGCCGACGTGGTCAGCGCGACGGCGCAACTGCTGTCGACCCAGGCGCAGCAAATCAATGCCGGCGTGCAGCGTGGCGTCCTCGAACACGCGATCGCCGTGTTGATCGGCGAGCAGCCGGCGGATTTCTCGGTTGCGAAAACGCCGATGCGCAGCGACGTACCCACGGTCCCGCCCGGATTGCCCTCGAGCTTACTCGAGCGCCGGCCCGACGTGGCGGAGGCGGAGCGCAAGATCGCCGCTGCAAACGCCCAGATCGGGGTCGCCGTCGCGGGCTTCTTTCCGACGCTGACGCTGTCGGGTTCCGATGAGTACACGGGCATCGCGGGTTCGCTCAGTCGGCTGATCCGACTGCCGAATCAAATCTGGTCGGTGGGACCGACTTTGGCGGGAAATTTGTTCAATGGTGGCGCCAACAGGGCCCAGGTCCTGCAGGCGCGCGCAGCCTACGACGCCACGGTCGCGAACTACCGGCAAACCGTGCTGTCGGGTCTGCAACAAGTCGAGGACGACATCGTCACTTTGCGCATCCTCGAACGCCAGGCGGTCGTCGAGGACGCTGCGGTCAAGGCCTCGAAGGAATCGGAGGTGTTGACGCTGAATCAATACAAGGCCGGGACCGTGCCCTACAGCAGCGTGATCACGGCGCAGACGACGACACTGACCAGCGAGCAGAGCCAACTCACCGTGCTGTCCGATCGACTGCAAGCGAGCGTCGGCTTGATCCAGGCGCTCGGCGGCGGCTGGACCACGGCGCAGCTGCGCTGAAGCGCGGCGGCCTTCGACTCGCCGGCGGACTTAAAGTCGCCGGCTGCCTTCAAGTCGCTGAGAGGATCGCGAGCAGCGCCAAGCTCTGCGGATCGAATACCGCGACCAAGGGACGGTAGCGGCCCGTGAACGGCAATACGTTGGCCGTCTGCGGCGACAAGCCCGCGGCGCGCATGCGCGCTTCGACCCGGCTCTTCTCCGGCGGCGTATAGAACCCAGAGTCTTGGATCATCACCAACTGCCGTCGCAGCGCGGGCAGGCCGGACTGCCAGGATTGGTAGTAGCGGGGCATCGTGATCAAATCCCCATCGCTGCGCTTGTAGCCCGCGGGCGCGGGCGCCGAAACCCAGCGCGGCAGGCTGTACCAATGCGGCCGCCACGGCGCGTTCTGTTGCTCGGCGAGCGCGAGTTCCTGCGGCTCGATGTCATAGGCCTGCACCAGCGAGAGCGCATTGTCGGAAAAAACATAATACAGGGGCCGTCCATTCCACATCTGCAGCGTTCCGTAGCAAAGCGCCGCCAGTTGAATCGCGATGATCACACCGAGGTCGCGCCGTAGTTCGCGTCGGGGCTTGCTCGGGTTCGCGACAATCAGCGTGAGCAGGGGTCCGAGCGCGAGATCGACCCCGGCCATGACGCCGATCACGGTCGTGACCCCGCTCAGATACCAACCCGGCCAGTGGTACCACCCGATATAAAGACTCCCAAGCGCGAGACCTAGCACCGTGGCACTGCCCACTAGGTGGGTGACGAAGGCCTGGATTCTGAATTTGATTCCCATTCTCAAACGCGCCCATGCTCCAGAGCGCCCACTCTGAAAACGAGGGGCTGCGTTGCAGCACTATTGCAAAACCCTAGGCCGGCGACCATTACCTGCGTCGCATCTTGACGGCGACAAACCAAAGTACGAGACTCGCCATCGCCCCCAGACCAACAAACGCCCCCATCAAGGACGCCTCATGCTCCAACACGAGTTCATGCCTTGGACATCCGGTCTTACGACCGCGAACCGGGCGGATGAACGGATTGCGATGATGGCGTATCGGAGCCGCGCCGTGGTTCCGCCAAGCGAACGCGAATTGGACAGCTTGCTGCGCAAGGCGCAGGAGCGCAACCGCAGCGAACACCTCTCCGGCCTGCTGATCTACGATCAGGGCTATTTCTTTCAATGGATCGAAGGGCCGCGCGATGCTTTGAGTCGCGTCTGGAACTCGATCCAACGCGACCCACGGCATACCGATATCCAGATCTTGCGCGAAGAAGCGATCGGCAAACGCTTCTTCGGCGACTGGGATATGCGGCTCGCGCGACGGCTGCGCGGCCGCATCGGCGCTGCGCTCGCCGAACTCGAAGCGCCCGAAGATTTATTGAAACGCGTTCGCGTCCAGCCGGCGGGCCTCAGTCGCGATGTCTGGGACGACATTTTTACCGATCTCGTGATCCCGAAGTTGCGACGCAAACATCTGCAGGCCCATCCGATGCCCCGCCGGGTCGTGACGATCTGGCATCCCGGAGTCGACACCGCCGAGACGCTGGCCGGGCTCATGCTCGCGGTCGATAACGGCGCGGCCGCGCAGTTCGTCAATGAACTCCTCGACCAGGGCGCGAGTCTCGAGACCCTGTTCGGCGAAGTGTTCGAACCGGCCGCGCGCTACCTCGGGGGCCTGCGCCACGAGGATCGCCGCTCGGATTTCGAAATCCGCGCCGGCCTGGGGCGCTTGCAATTGGAGGTTCGCCGACTCGGCGCGTCGCTCGAACATCCCTTATATGCGATCCGCCCGAACCACTCGGTATTGATCGCGCCGGAGCCGGGGGAGTCCGAGGGGCTGGGAACGGCCATGGCCTCGGAGCTATTTTGGCGCGATGGCTGGGACGTCAGTTGCGAGTTTCCGACGAGCGATGGCGAGTTGGGGCGGTCCCTGCAGACCCGCTGGTTCGACGTTCTCGAACTGTCCTTGAGTCCGGCGCTGCGCAGTGAGCGCGGTTTCGCCGCGATGGGCTCGACGATACGCGCGGCCCACGCCGCCTCCTTGAATCCCGCCCTGATGATCATCGTCGACGGCCGGGCCTTTTTCGAACGGCCGCAGAGCTTCCGGGACGTCGGCGCCGACGCCGCCTGCGTGACCGTGGTCGAAGCCGTGCCCGCGGCCCACCGACTCTTGACCGCGTTGACGGAGCGCTCGGGCAAAGGCGCGCGCTCCGCGACACGCCGCGAGGCGGCCGCGGCGTCCAGCTTGCGGTTATTCGAGCGCCAATTTCGCTCCACGGTGTTTTGACGGCGGTCTTGGCCTGAGGACTCGCCCCAATGGGCTGCTGCAATTCGAGTTGCCGCGACTTGCGCTAGCCTGAGCTCCTCCGGGTACACTCCCGGGATGAGCAATGCAACATCGATACGTCGTGACGTCGGCAGCATCGCCCTGCTGTGCACAGCATTGGGCTCGATCATCGGCTCGGGATGGCTGTTCGGCGCCTGGCGCGCGGCGCAACTCGCCGGTCCCGGCGCCATTTACGCCTGGATCATCGGGGCGGTGATCATCCTGTTCGTGGCCCTGACCTTCGCCGAACTCGGCGCGATGTTTCCCGAATCCGGCGGTTCGATCCGGTACGGCTTGTACTCGCACGGCTCGCTCGTGGGCTTCGTCGCCGGCTGGGCAACGTGGATCGCGGTCGTCTCGGTGATTCCCGTGGAGGCAGAAGCTTCGGTGCAATACATGAGTTCCTGGCCTTGGCACTGGGCGCAGGCGCTGTATCAACACGCGGCGGATGGGCGCGGCGAACTGACCGCATCCGGGCTGTCGATCGCCGCGTTCTTGGTCGTGGTCTACTTCCTGTTGAATTTCTGGAGCGTCAAGGTGTTCGCGAGCACCAACAGCGCGATCACGTTCTTCAAGTTGATCGTCCCCGCCCTGACCGCGATCGCGCTGCTGCTGCAGGGCATCCACTGGGAGAACTTCCAGATCGGCACGCACGGCGGCCCCTACGTGCTCGATGCCGCAGCCATTCTGACCGCGGTTGCGACCAGCGGCATCGTGTTCAGCTACAACGGCTTTCAGAGCCCGGTCAACCTCGCGGGCGAGGCGCATGATCCGGGCCGCAGCATCCCGTTTGCGATCTTCGGCTCGATCGCGCTCTCAACGGTGATCTATCTACTCCTGCAATTCGCCTTTCTCGGCGCGGTCTCACCGGGGCATTTGCACGAGGGCTGGGCGGGTCTCGAATTCAGCTCGCCGTTCGCGCAACTGGCGCTGGCCCTGAATCTCAATTGGCTCGCGCTGCTGCTCTACGCAGATGCTTTCGCGAGCCCTAGCGGCACCGGCGGCACGTATACCGCGACGACCGCGCGCATGATTTATGCGATGGAGCGCAATGGCAGCTTTCCCAAGGTGTTCGGCCGCGTGAATCCGCGCTATGGCATTCCGCGACCGGCGATGTGGCTCAATCTCGTCGTCTCGTTTCTGTTCTTGTTCTTCTTTCGCGGTTGGGGCCGGCTGGCCGCGGTGATCTCGGTCGCGACCATCGTGACCTATCTCGTGGTGCCGATCAGCGTCATGGTGCTTCGCCGTACGGCGCCCGGCTTGCATCGACCCCTGCGCGTGCCCGGGCTGGCGGTGCTGAGCCCCGCGGCCTTCGTGCTTGCGACCCTGATGCTCTATTGGGCTCGCTGGCCGCATACGGGCGAAATCATCCTGCTCTTGGTCCTGCCGTTGCCGCTGTATTTCTACTATCAGGCCAAGGGCGGCTGGGCGGATTTTGGCCGCAACCTGCGCGGCGCCTGGTGGCTGATCGGCTATTTCGTCGCGATCGCCGCCCTCTCGTGGGCGGGCAGCAAGGAATTCGAGGGCCATGGATATCTGGCGTACGGCTGGGACCAAGCATGCGTCGCACTCGCCGGACTGATCTTCTACTTCTGGGGTGTACGCAGCGGCTGGTCGACACCGGCCGTCGCCGGCGCGGCCTCCGATTGTTGAGCGAACGGCAACGCGAGGTTTATACTATGGGCGGAACGTTTTTCTGTACCGCCCGCTCTCGCGGGCGTTCAGGCCCAATACATCTCAAGGTAAAGCTCGTCATCATGAAGAAAATCGCCGTCGTCACCGCTTTGTTGTTGTTTGCTGGCGCCTCGTTCGCCGGCCCCGTGCACCACCATCATCACCATCATCACCACCGGCATCACGTTCACCACTGATGCGTCGGGCGGCCGTCCGGGCCGCCCGTCTCTCGCGGCGCCGCACCGGCGGGACCACTCAGCCGGGGTCGCGCGTACCGCCGCCCAGCAACGCATCGAGACCTGAGACCAGGTATCCCAGCTTCGGCGGATTCGCTTCGAAATTTGGCTTAAGACCGTAATGCCGCAGGGCACGCGAGCAGACCGGGCCGATCGAGGCGATCAAGCAATTTTCAAGGTCCGCCACGAGTCGCTCGGCTACGCCGTCGCGGCCCGCAATCTCGAACAGATGTTGAACTTGCACGGCGCTCGTGAACACCACGGCGTCGACGCGCCGCTCGGCCAGCGCCGCGAGCAGGGTGCGCAGCGGCGATAAATCCTCAGGCAAAGCCCAGCGATAGGTCGCGAGCTCGTGCACGTGCGCGCCCCGGGCCTCGAGCGCGGCTCGCAATCCCGGATTATCGGCGCCGTAGCGCTGGATCATCACCGGCGCACCGGCAAGGTCGAGGGGCGCGATGACCGCCAACACGTCGTCGCTCGTGAACGGGGAGTTCGCCCGTAGGTCGATGCGGATCCCGCGCGCATTGAGTTCGCCCGTGGGCTTGGGACCGCGAACGACGACGCTCGCCGCGGCGAGCCTCGTCTTGAGCTCGGCGCCGAGGTCGAGCGCGTCGGCGGCCTGAAACAGCGCGCGCGTGCCGACGCCGGTCTGAAAGATCACAACTTGCATGGGTGTCGATCGCCAATCTCGAAGCAGCGCGCGCAGCGCATCGGGATCGAGGTCCGGAACCTCGGCCAAGGCCGGCGCGAGCAACGGCGTGCCGCCCCGCCTCGCGATCAACTCGCCGAGGTGCGCGCCGGTCCGGGATTCGAGTATCGCGACGAGCTTGCCCTGCATACCGGTGATTCTGTCACGAGACGCTTCAAAACGTCGTACGTATTCCGACGTACCCCACGCGGCTCAGCGTCCCGTACTCGTAGGCGGTCTCGTAGTGCTTGCCGGTGACATTGTCGACCCGGGCGTAGAGCTCGAGACGGTCGCTGAGCGTATACGCGGTGCGCAGATCGAACAGCACGTAGCCGCCGAGCGCGATCGAATTGGCGGCATTGTCGAAGCTGCGGCCGCCATAGCGCGCCGCGACCGTGGTCGTCAGCGGAACCGTCCAGCGGTAATCGACCGAGGCGTTCGCCAGATTGTGAGGGCGACGCGCCAGTTCGTTGCCAAAGGTCGGGGAACCGGGCGAGCGATCTTCGGCGTACGTATAGGTGTAATTGGCCGCGAGCCCGAGATTGGGGGTGATTTTGAGCCCCGCCTGCAACTCTCCGCCGACCGAGGACGTACGATCGATGTTCGCGTAATAGCCATACGGCTCGGTCGCGCACAGCGGACTCGGGGTCGTGCAATCGAAGAACTCGATCAGATCGCGACTGTACTGCTGGAAGTAAGTCGCCGAGAGCAGGAGCCGACTGCCCCAGAGATGCTGTGCGACGCCGGCATCGAAAGTTTCGGCGAGTTCCGGCCGCAAGGTCCTGTTGCCGTAATTGCCATAGAGTTGATAAAGCGACGGCACTTTGAACCCCTGCCCGAAGCTCGAACGCAGGATCGTCGTACCGTCGTTGAAGACCCAGGCGGCCGCAACTTGGCCGGTCGAGTGACCGCCGAACTGACTGTGCTCATCGAAGCGTTCGCCGGCCGTGAGCGTCAAGCCGCGCACGAGTTCGACTTGCGCCTGGGCATAACCGCTGTCGATCGTCGCCGCACTGTCCTGCGGCGCAGTCGGCGTGTAATCGAACGCAGGCGTATCGGTGACGATCGTCGAACGCTCGTGCTGCGCGCCGAAGACGAGTTGCGCGCCGGGCGAGAACACAAAAGTTCCCTGATACTCCTCGCGCAGATTGCGTCCGATGCCGTAGTAGGTCTCGGTGCTCGGACTGCCGAGATTGGCCGGCGCTTCCGGGTCGTAATTGTGGGTCGACGTGTCCGTGTACTGAAGCGCAACGCGATGCGTCAGGGCGCCGTCGAACGTGCGCCAGGTCAGGCCCGAGTACTGCAGGAACTGGGTGACCCAGCCGTACTCATTGTCGTCACCGAAGTTGCCCGTCGGCGTGTCGTAGCCGTCGAAGTCGGTGCGCGTCTGCGTATAGTAGGCGCGCAGGTCGAGCTGCAGGTCCGGTGTGAAATCGTAGCGCAGCCGGCCGTTGCTGCCGCCGACTTGGGCGGCCGATAGCCGTGTGCCGCCGAGCTTCTCATCGAAGGTCGGGATGCCGCTCGTGCCGTACCAATCCGCCGCCACGCGCCACAACAGGCCGTCGTCCTTGCCACCGACTCCGCCGGTCACGTAACCCGTGTCGTGCGAACCGCCCTCGGCCGAGAAATCGCCGGCGAGCGCGCTGTCGGGTTCCTTCATGACGATGTTGATGACGCCGCCCATGGCCTGGCTGCCATAGAGCGTCGACTGCGCGCCGCGCAAGATCTCGATGCGCGCAATATCGCCCGTGAGCAGATGGGCGAAATCGAAGCCCCCCGCCGTGCTTGACGGATCATTGAGTTGCACGCCGTCGATGAGCACGACGGTCTGATCGCTGTCGGCGCCGCGGATGAACACCGAAGTCAACTGGCCGATCCCGCCGTTGCGTGCGAAGTTGATGCCCGGCGTCGTCGCGAGGAGATCCGAGACGGCAACGGCCTGGCTCTCGCGGATGGCCTGCTCGTCGAGCACCGTGATCGAATTGCCGATCTTCGACAAAGGCTCGGGACTGCGCGTCGCGACGACCACGATCTCGCGCAGCGCGTCCGTCGCTTCGTCGGGTGCGGCCGGGGTTTGGGCGGCGGCCGGCAGCGGCGCGGCGCCAAGAAAAACGAGGATGAACGGCAAGACCATCACGATCGGATGCGATTTCATAGTTAGCTTCCCCTGCAAGGCCACGGTCATGAACTGCGACTTGCACACGGAGCCATTGCCGCCCGCTCACGACAGGAGCACGACGACGCAGGGCCCGCGCGCAAGCGCAGTCCTCCAGTCGCCACTCGGGAAACTCCGCTCGCTCAGCGCACCCCGGCTGATCGATGGGCGACGACGGCAAGCAGGTCTCCTGGCTCGCGGCTTGAAGTCCCCACCTCACCTTCCCGGACCTTGAGATCCAGTGGTTTTAGGAGGCGGGGCGCACCGCTCACAGTTGCGGGGGCAGCCCGGGTATTTCACCCGAGTTCCCTTTGAATCCCCGTAGGGGGAACTTGTCGTGCGCGCATACGGTGCAGCAAATCCGCATTCCGGTCAATCGTTGACCGCAACGGGCCAGGGGCGCAGACTTGAACTGCGTTCAGGAGTCCATCGACGGTCCCGTCGATGGGTGAAACGGGAAGCCGGTGCCGCCCTCGCGGGCCAGTCCGGCGCTGCCCCCGCAACGGTAGGTGAGTCAAGTCAAGTCTCGATGCCACTGCGCTCGGATGCGCGGGAAGGCGGCTTGACCGGAAAGATCCGCTCACAAGTCCGTATACCGACCTGCAACGTGACGGCACGAGTTGCGGCGGGCGACGACTGTGCGGGGTAGGGTCTTGGCTTTAACCATCGGAATCCAGCGGCGGAGGCAGGGCTGCATCGCCGCATTGCTGCTGCTCGGAGCGGCGGCCGCGCTCGCGTTCACGGCGCAGGCGAGTCCAGCGAGCGGCGCTCCCGGCCCCGATCTGCAGGTTCCGCAGCCACCGCAACGACTCATCACGCTGCTGCCGTCGATCACGGAAACGGTCTGTGCCTTGGGCGCCTGCGACCGCCTGGTCGCCACCGATCGCTATTCTGATTGGCCCGCCGCGGTGCGTGCACTGCCGAAAGCCGGCGGACTGGACGACGCCGAGATCGAACTGATCGTGAGCCTCAAGCCTGATCTCGTCATCCTCAGCCGTTCACAGCGGATCACCGACCGCCTCGGCGGTCTCGGCATCGCTTCCCTGTCGCTGGAAACCGATCGCTACGGCGACATCGAGCACAACATCGACGTGCTCGGCCGGATCCTCGGCGTTCCCGGGCGCGCGACCCGTCTCAATGCCGCGATTGCCGCGCAAGTGCGCGCGATCGGCGAGACCGCTCGCGCGGTGCGCGTCGGCGCGGGCCCCCGCGTCTACTTCGAAGTGGATCGCACGCCCTACGCGGCCGGCCCCACTTCGTTCATCGGCGAATTATTGACGCGCGTCGGCGCGCGGAACATCGTGACCGCGGACCTCGGGCCCTTTCCGAAGCTCAATCCCGAGTACGTCGTGCGCTACCCGCCCGACGTGATCTTCGTCTCCGCTGCCGATGCGACCACGCTCGCCGAGCGTCCGGGCTGGGACCAGCTGCGGGCGGTCAAGGAGCAGCGCTACTGTTCGTTTCCGGCCGAGGTCAACGACACCCTGGTGCGGCCGGGACCGCGCGTCGCCGCAGGCATGCAAGCGATCGCCGATTGTCTGCGGCGGGTGGCGCCGTGAATGCTCACATCGCGCGGGTGGCCCGGTGAGTGCTGTGCGCCCGACCGACGCCGTGTTGCCGGGCGATGTGCCGAGCGCCCGCGCCGACTCACGCTTGGTCTACTGGCTCGCGGCCTGTGTCGCGACGACGCTGCTGTTGACCGGCGCTAGCTTGCTCATTGGCACCTCGAGCGTCGAGACCTCGTTCGGCTGGCTGTTGACGCCCGATGCGCAATCCGCGCTCATCCTCTGGCATATCCGCCTGCCGCGGACCGTGGGCGCGTGGGCCGCGGGCGCCTTGTTGGGCCTCGCGGGCGCGGTCGCGCAAGGCGTGTTCCGCAACCCGCTCGCAGAACCCTATTTGCTGGGGACCGCCTCGGGCGCCGCACTCGGCGTGACCTTGAGCCTGCTCGGCATGGACGCCTCGATCGGCGCGCTCGCCTGGACCGCGAAACTCGGTGTCACGGGTGCCGCCTGTATCGGCGCCTGCGCGGCAATCGCGCTGACGATCCTGCTGTCGCGCGGCGTGCTGCAGACCGCCAATCTGCTGCTGGCCGGCATCGTCGTCGCCTTTCTCTTGAGTGCCGTGACCTCGCTACTGCTGCTCACGCGGCCGGATGTGTGGCGCTCGATGCAATCCTTCCTGCTCGGCAGCACGGGGTTTCTGTCCTGGAGCGGTGCCGCGTTGCTCGGCGTCGTGCTCTGCGTTTGCATCGTGCCGGCAATCCTGTTGTCGCGCGGCCTCGATGCGCTCAGTCTCGGCGAGGACACGGCGCAGTCGTTGGGACTGTCCCTGCCGATGCTGCGCCTGACGCTGCTCGGCGTGCTCTCGCTCGCGACCGCGGCGGCGGTCGGCCAGGTCGGGATCGTCGGCTTCGTCGGTCTCGTCGCACCGCATTTGGTACGCGAGACGATCACGGTCAATCATCGCCAGTTGTTGATCGGCGCGCCGCTCTGCGGCGGCGCCTTGCTGCAAGGCGCGGACCTGGTCAGCCGCTGGATCATTCACCCGGCGGAACTGCCGGTGGGCGCAGTCACGGCCGTGGTCGGCGGCATCTATCTCGTTGCCTTGCTGTGGCGCCGGAGCCGGCATGAGTGAATCGACGTTCCCGCGCACGGCGGATTCGCCGGCGCTGTGCACCGAGGGGCTCGCCTTGGGCTACGGCTCGCGCACGGTGATACGGGATATCACGCTCGATATCCGGGCAGGCGCGTGGACAGCGATCGTCGGTCCGAACGGCTCCGGCAAATCGACGCTGTTGCGCGCGCTCGCCGGACTCACGCCGCCGCGCGCCGGAAGGATCTTCTTGCGCGGGCGACCCTTGAGCCATTGGTCGCGGCGCGAGCGTGCGCGGCAACTCGCCTGGCTCGCCCAGGACTCGGGTGCGACGAATCTCACGGCCGTGGAAGTCGTCGGTCTCGGCCGCTTCGCGCATAGTGGCTGGCTCAGCTCGCGCAAGACCGAGGACGATGCCGCCATGCGCCGCGCGATGCAGGCGACCGGCTCGCTGCCCTGGGCGTCGCGCCGCGTGTCGACGCTCTCGGGCGGCGAACGACAGCGCGTCATGCTCGCACGCGTACTCGCGGTCGAGGCGGCGGTGCTGCTGCTCGATGAGCCGACGACGCATCTCGACCCGCCGCACCAGGAGGATATCGCCCGCATCCTGCGCGACCAAGCCCATGGCTGCGGCGTTTGTGTCGTCAGCGCGATCCACGATTTGTCGCTGGCGTTGACGGCCGACCGCTTGATCGTGCTCGGCGCCACGGGCCTCATCGGTCACGGCACGGTGCGCGAAGCCTTGGCCGGCGACTGGCTCTCGACGGCCTTTCGCACGCGCGTCGACATCGTCGAACTCGCGGGCGTGTATCTCTGGCGTCCGACACTGCGGGCAGCGGACGCCGTCGCGGCCGAGCTGCCGTGAGCCATGAACGTGACTTGAACGGCTCGCGCCGCGGCCGCGCGATCATGGTGTGTGGCGCAACCAGCGGCGCCGGCAAGAGCTTTCTCGTCACCGCGCTCGCCCGCTGGTATGCGCGCCGTGGCTTCAAAGTGGCGCCGTTCAAGGCGCAGAACATGAGCAACAATGCGCGCGTCGTCGCCGACGGCGAGATGGGCAGCGCGCAATACTTTCAGGCGCTGGCCGCACGCTGCGTGCCCGACGTGCGCATGAACCCCGTGTTGCTCAAACCGGAGAAGGATACGCAGAGCCAGGTGATCCTGCTCGGTGAGCGGCGCGATGATCTGTCGCGCATGCCCTGGCGGTCGCGCTCCCTGCACCTCTGGCCGACCGTGCGCGCGAGTCTCGAGGCGCTGCTGTCCGAAAACGAGCTGGTCGTGATCGAGGGCGCGGGTTCGCCCGCCGAGATCAATTTGCAAAGCACCGACATCGTCAACATGCGCGTCGCCGCGGCCGCCGATGCGGCCACGCTGATCGTCTGCGACATCGATCGCGGCGGTGCCTTCGCCCACTTGTATGGCACCCAGCTGCTGCTGCCCGCGGAATACCGCCGCCTCGTGCGTGGCTTCGTGCTCAACAAGTTTCGCGGCGACGCGGCTTTGCTCGCACCGGGTCCACAAATGCTCGAGTCCCTGACCGGCGTGCCGACGCTGGCCGTGCTGCCCCTGTGGCGTGAGCACGGACTCCCGGAGGAGGACGGCGTGTTCGATGCCCGGCCCGCGGGGGATGGCCCGTCGATCGCGATCGTCGCCTACCCGCGCATCAGCAATCTGGATGAATTCACGCCCCTGCTGCGCGTGCCGGGCGTGTCCCTCAGTTGGGCACGCCGGGCGCAGACGATCGCCGGCGCCGACTTGTTGATTTTGCCGGGCTCCAAGCACGTGGCCGAGGATCTTGGCTGGTTACGAGACACGGGCCTCGCCGCGGCCATCGCCGGGCACGTGCGCGCCGGCAAGCCTACCCTCGCGATTTGCGGCGGCCTGCAGATGCTCGGCGAGGAGTTGCGCGATCCGCTCGGCGTCGAGGGCGCAGCGGAAGGCTTGGGGTTGCTGCCGCTCAGCACGGAGTTCCAAGCGCGCAAGCGCTATCGGCATGCGAGCTACGAACTGGGGGTGCTATCCGGCTATTGGGCGCGCTTGAGTGGCCTGCGCTTCGCCGCCTACGAGATCCGTCACGGCCTGACGACACCGGTTCCCGAACGCGCCGGCGACGCGGGCGCTTCCCTGCTCCGCTGCGCCTTGCCGGAGCATTGTGGCTGGCAATACGGCGAGACGCTTGCGCTCTATGTACACGGCCTGTTCGAAAGTCCGCAGGTCATGCAGGCCTTGTTCGGTGCAGAGACGCCGACGCTCGACGACACGCTCGACGGCCTTGCCGATTTCATCGAGCCGCATTTTTCGGCCGACACGCTGCTCGCGCTGGCGCGAGCGTAATTGCCGTCAGCGGCGTGCACAGCAGCGCCACGTGCCGCGCGCGGTCACGACGCCGTCGCGGGGATCGTCAGCAATTCCTCGCAGAAGGCGCCAATTTGGCGCTTGCGATCGACGAAATGAATTTCGAGTATCCAATGACGCGGCAGGCCACGTGCATCCGCTTCGCGCAAGCGTTGTGGATTGCCGTGGCGGATCGAAAAGCGCTGACTGTCGCCGGGCGCGCGCTCGTGCGGAAACTGACCGATCAAGTGGCCGGCGCTGGTGGCGCCGAATTCCCAGCCGGCCTGCGTCGCGAGCGCCGCCACGAAGTCGTAGAGCTCGCCGCAAGTCAGATCCGGCGTGCGTTCGTACAAGTCCTTGCCGCGTTGAAACGCGGCACCGATGTCGGCGATCAAGCGGTGCTTGTGCGCATCCGCGCCCAGGGCATAGGTGCGGCCGAAGTCCGCTTCCCATTCCTCGAACACGGGACCGAAATCGAGATAGACGATGTCATCGTCGGTCAAGCGCCGATCCGGCGGTACGTCGTAGTAGCTCAGCAACGAATTGGGTCCCGACCGGACGACGCGCTTATGCCAATGGCGGCGCACGCCGAACTGCGCGCGAGCGAGCCGATGAATCTCCTCGGACAGCTCGCTCTCGAGCTTCCCGGCGGCGATCAGCCCCAGAGCGACGATCTGAGCGAACAGCGCCTCCGCCCGATGCTGCGCCGCTAACAAGGCTTGTGCATGGCTTGCCGCCGTGAGGGATGGGGTCGCTGGCATGAGATCGCGGGTGACTCGAGGACTTAGGATCCCGAATATTCTAACCGGATTTTCGAGTGTGCACATCGGATAGAAAGCGGCGCCGCGTGCGTGCATGATGTGCATTCAGTGGGGTGCCATCCCCGTCATCGGAGTCCGCCATGGCCGGCATGCGCGTCGTTCAAGTCACGAGTCCCAACGGTCCTTTCGAGCTGGTCGAACGCCCCATACCCGAACCGCCCGCGCAGCATGTCCGCATCAAGATCGAGGCTTGCGGGATTTGTCATAGCGATGCGTTCACGAAGCTCGGCGCTTTTCCGGGCATCCAGTATCCGCGCGTGCCCGGCCATGAGGTGGTGGGCATCGTCGATGCGATCGGCGCGGACGTGCCGGATTGGCGGCTCGGCGCGCGCGTCGGCGTGGGTTGGCACGGCGGTCATTGCGGGCACTGCAAGTCGTGTCGCAAAGGCGATTTCATCACCTGTGTCAACGGGCTGGTCCCGGGCATCTCCTATGACGGCGGTTATGCGCAGTACATGCTCGCGCCGTTCGAAGCGCTCGCGGCCATCCCTACGGAACTCTCCTCGGTCGATGCCGCACCCTTATTGTGTGCCGGGATCACCACGTACAATGCCTTGCGCCACAGCGGCGCCGTCGCGGGCGACACGGTTGCCGTGCTCGGCATCGGCGGATTGGGTCATCTCGGCATCCAGTTTGCGGCGAAAATGGGTTATCGCACCGTGGCGATCGCGCGCGGTACGGACAAGGCCGCGCTTGCGAAGCAGCTCGGCAGCGAGATCTACATCGACAGCACGACGCAGAACGTGGCGGCCGAACTCAGCAAGCTCGGCGGCGCACGCGTCATCCTCGCCACCGTGACCGATTCTAAATCGATGAGCGATGCCGTCGGCGGATTGGGCATCGACGGCAAGCTCCTGGTCGTCGGGGCCTCGGCGCAGCCGATCGAAGTCCCGCCGCTCGCCTTGATTCCGGGGCGCCGCTCGATCGCGGGCTGGCCCTCGGGAACGGCAGCCGACTCCGAGGAGACGCTCGCCTTCAGCGTGCTCGCCGCAATCCGACCGCTGATCGAAACCTATCCGCTTGCGCGCGCGGCTGAGGCGTACGAACGCATGATGAGCGGCAAGGCGCGCTTTCGCGTCGTGCTATCGATGGCGTCATGACCGAGGTCGCGCCGCTACGAGCGGACGAGCGCGCGCAGTGGGAGGCGCTCTGGAGCGCTTATCAGCACTTCTATGCGGTGGAGCTGCCCGCCGCCGTGACCGCCGCAACCTGGGAGCGCCTGTGCAGCGGCCGCATCCATGGCCTGGGTGCGCGCGATGCGACCGGCCGCCTGGTCGGCTTCACGCATTTTCTCTACCACGAAGATACCTGGTCGCAGGCGCCGGCCTGTTATCTGCAGGATCTCTACGTGGTTCCCGAGACGCGTGCCCGCGGTTGCGGGCGGCAACTCATCGAGGCAGTTGCCGCGGCTGCGCGCGCGGCGGGGGCAAACGCGCCCTACTGGCTCACGCACGAGAGCAACACGGTCGCGCGCCGTCTCTACGACCGACTTGCCAAGAACCACGGCTTTTTACAGTACGTCTATCTAGGCTGAACAGCTAACTGCGCCGTGTGCGTCAACACGGGCTGTGGGTTGTAGAGGTCCGGAAACACGCGCTTGAAATTGTCGACCTTGGGCAAGTCGAACATCGCGATGTAGGGCTGCGACGGGTGGAGGTACAGGTAATCCTGGTGATAGCCTTCAGCCGGGTAGAAACCTCTGAGCGGATCGACGCGCGTCGCGATCGGAGCCGCGAAGGCATGCGCCTTGTTAAGCTGGGCGATATACGCCTCGGCGATATGTTTTTGCGCATCGTCGAGATAGAACACCTCCGAACGGTACTGCGTGCCGGAGTCCGGCCCCTGACGATTGACTTCGGTAGGATCCTCGACGACCGAAAAGGCGATCTGCAGGATCTGTCCATACGAAACCTGCGCTGGATCGAAGCGGATCTCGACCGACTCGGCATGACCGGTCTCGCCGCCGCTCACGGTCTCGTAATCGGCCGTCGAGCGCTCGCCGCCCGCATACCCGGCGACGACGCGCGTGACGCCTTTGAGATGTTCGAAAACGCCTTGCACGCCCCAGAAACAACCGCCCGACAGCACGGCTGTCTGCAGACCACCGGGCGCTTTCGGATTGTCCACCGCGGGTGGTGGCAGGACGACCGCGGACTCCGCCCCATAGAGCGGGGAATGCCAGAACAAGACCGCGGCGACCGCGGCCACGGCCGCGGCGAGCAGCACACTGGGCCGTCGCAAATAGGAAAACGTCATAGTAGCTCCTCGAGCAATCGGTTGGGATCATTCATGCCGCACGCGCCACGAAGCGCAACGCAACGGAATTCATGCAATAGCGCAGGCCCGTGGGCCGCGGACCATCGTCGAAGACATGGCCGAGATGCGCATCGCAGCGGCGGCAGGATATCGCGTCGCGCTGCATGCCCCAGCTCGAGTCCGAACTCTTGACGATGTTGAGCGCCGAGATCGGCTGCCAGAAACTGGGCCAGCCGGTGCCGGAGTCGAATTTCGTCTTCGAATCATACAAGGCCGTGTCGCAGCAAATACAGCGATACAGGCCATTGCCGGTGCTCTCGGCATACTCGCCGGAAAACGCGCGTTCCGTGCCCTCGTGGCGCGTGACGTCGTACGCTTCCGCCGATAATTGCGCCCGCCACTCGGCATCGGTCTTGACGACCTTGGGCACGTGGGCGACTCCCGCGCTCTTGCCGTTGGCGGCGAAATTCTCGATGTTCACATCGCCACTCGCAGCGGCGGCGGCCGGCGGCGCCGCGAACAGCCGCGAGACCAGGGTCGCCGTGCCGAGCGTGGCGAGACCCGTGACACCGAGGCCGAGCCCTAAGAAGCGTCTGCGACTCGTTTGCGCTCCGCTTGGCGTTAGCTTGCTGGCTTTCATGTTCGATTTCCTCTGCGCTGTGCTCAGCCGAAAGTAAATGCATAGGCTTGGGCGCCGTCGTCCAAGAACTGAATCGAGAACACGTGCTCGCCGACAGCGCCGGACTGGCGGATCAACTGGTAGAGCCGCTGCTCGGTGATCACGCCATAGCCGTTCGCATCCGTGTCGACGCCGTGATTCGCACCCGGGTCCGCTCCATCGAGTTGCACGCGAAAACGCACCGGTTTCGCGCCCGGACCCACCCCCAGTACGAGATGCAAGTCGCGTGCGGCGAAGCGGTACTCGATCAGGCCGCCCGCCTGATCGAGCACCGCGCTCTGCGGCCCCACCGTCCAGACACCCTGCAACCCCCAGTGGTTCAGATCCAACCACGAAGGCAGCGCGTAGGCATGGGCGATATCCCGCTCGAAGCCCCCTCGCGCGGCAAAATTCTCCGCACGCCGATACCCCAGATAGGTCTCCGGCGACTGATCCTCAGCGATGTCCGCGGCAGCCTGTGCGCCCTGCGCCCCGACCGGTTGCGTGCCGGCCGGCGGCAGGTCCGTGTAACCCGCCGCCCGCAGCAAGCTCCGGATCACCTGCTCCGACCGGTCATAGTCCCCTTCGGAAAAATACTCGTAGCGGATGCGTCCCTCGGCGTCCACGAAATAATCTGCGGGCCAATATTGATTATTAAAGGCCCGCCAGATCGCATAGCCGTCATCGAGCGCGACCGGATAACCGATCCCGAGTTCCTGGACTGCGCGGCGCACGTTCGCCGGATCTTTTTCAAAGGCGAACTCGGGCGTGTGGACGCCGATGATGACCAATCCGTGGTCCTTGTACTTCTCCCACCAGGCCTTGACGTAGGGCAGCGTGCGCAGGCAGTTGATGCAGGAATAGGTCCAAAAATCGACCAAAACCACCTTGCCGCGCAAGGCATCCGTCGCCAAGGGCGGGGAATTGAGCCAGACACTCGCTCCCTGCAGCGACGGCATTTGACCCTGGATCGGCAGCTCGCCGTCGGCCTGCACCGCAGCCGTTGCCTGAGCGGCAGCCGGGGCCGCAGCGATAGGACGGACATGATCGAGCAAGGATTGCTCGAACCGACTCGTCTGCGTCAAAGACAACCGCGCGAGCAAACTCGTGTCCCAGCCGAAGGCGATGCACACGACGCCGATCAGAACGGCGATCCCCAGCCCGCGGCGCACCCACTCGCCCGCGCCGAGCGAGCGC